>Ga0182739_1000168_pt1 | contig 120068 bp, 90 predicted proteins | sample eDN5th30CBELigBY_FD_128873 | JGI IMG/M metagenome (GOLD analysis project Ga0182739, IMG submission 128873) | Enriched backyard soil microbial communities from Emeryville, California, USA - eDNA 5th pass 30_C BE-Lig BY (version 2) (version 2) | ecosystem: Environmental > Terrestrial > Soil >...
ATCGGCCAGCACCTTGCGGTCGAGTTGGCTTCCGCTTGCGGAGAGCCCTTCGATAAATCGGCTGTAGGTGATCCCGTTGGCCCGGCAGGCGGCGCTCAGACGGGTGATCCAGAGGCGGCGGAAGCTCCGCTTGCGGTTCTTACGGTCGCGGTACGACCAGTACTCCGCCTTCATGATCGCGTTTTTCGCGTAGCGGAACAGTTTGGAACGGCGGCCGCGGAATCCCCGGGCCTTGTCGACGACCCGCTTGCGCCGTTCACGGCTCGCGGGTGCATTGGTTGCTCTTGGCATCTTGTTTTATCTTTCTTTCCAGCGTGCTGTTTTTTCTGGTTGATCGTCCGCCGTGCCTCGCTCGCTGGAGGCAACCTTTTTTAAAGGTCAGGCAGGCGGACGTAAAACCGGCCTTGGGATTCGCGTTACGCGAACGGCAGGTTTTCCTTGATCCGGGCCATGTCAGTCACGTCCACGAGACCGGCTTTGGCAAGCTTGCGCTTGCGCTTGGCGCTCTTGCTCTGCAAGAGGTGCCGCCGGGAGGCGTGTGCGCGGAGCACTTTGCCCGTTCCCGTAATCTTGAACCGCTTGGCCACGGCTTTCCTCGTCTTGCGACGTGCGATAGCTTTTGGCATGGACGGGCAAAAATAGAAGGGGCGCGCGAAATGGCAAGATTTTTCACGAGCGGCGGCTTAAAATTTTTGCCCCGATGCGGTAGCCCCTGGGAGTATCGCGGTCCTTCAGACCGCATCATCCGACCAAACGAGTACCCAGCCCTGGCGGGCTGGGCTGAGGGATTGCGGGCCGTTGGCCCTTGGTTCACATCGGGTCTCCAACGCCGCGGTCGACGGGCAGGTCGACCCTGCCGTTCCGCGCGCGGTTCTACCGGTTCTTGACGATCGCCTCCTGCGCCGCCTCCGCCGCTCCGGCGGGCGGGTTGCAGAGGAAGGCCGCGACCCGTTTGCTTCCCTGCCAGTAATGGGCTGTAAAGCGCCCCTTGGAGAGATCGCCGTCGATCTCAAACCGCGTCGGCGGCGTGCGAAAATCGCCGACGAACTCAAACGCCGTTCTGAACAGGGTGACGCCGTGATGCGGAAACGGTTTGTAACGCTGCCGCTTTTTCCCGGTGATGTTGCCGCCGACGATCTTCGCCTGCGCCAGCGTGCTCTCCTTGTGTTCGCTGCGGCGCACCCCGCCAAAGAGCGGATCGGGGAAAAGCGCCACATCGCCCACGGCGTAGATCCCCTTTTCGTCGGTCTCAAGGAGGTCGCTGACCGGCACTCCTTCCGGCGAGCCGAGCGGCGTCCGCGTGACCAGCCCGAGGTTGAGGTCAAGCCCGAGCGCGAGGACCGCCAGCCCGCACGGCACCCGCAGTCCGCTCTTGGTCTGGATGTTCTTGAGGACGGTTTTCCCCTCGAAACCGTTGAGGGCTTCGTGCAGCAGGGGGACGCCCCGTTCCTCGAAAAAACCGGTCACCCACTCGGCGCTCCGGGGGTCGAGCCATTGTTGCCAGAGATGTTTCTGGGGACTAAGGAGGCTCACCCCGAGTCCCATTTCGCGCAACGCCGCCGCAACTTCCGCCGCGAGCAGCCCGCCGCCGATCACGATGATGTTCTTTGCGGAGAGCGCCATTTCCCGCATCGCCAGAAAATCGCGGAGCTGCCGCGCGGCCACGACGCCGCCAAGCTGCGCCCCGACCACCTGCGGACGGCGGGCGCGGCTCCCGGTCGCCAGGCATGCCTTGCGAAAGCTGATCACCTGCCCCGAATTGAGCACCGCCAGGCGGCGCTCAAGGTTCAACTCGGTCAAAATCGTCTCCAGCCGGAGTTCGATCCGGTGTTTTTCATACCATTCGCGGGGGCGGAAGGTGATCGCCTCCAGTTCCGGCGTCGGCGCCTTGAGCACCCCCTCCGCCAAGCGCGAACGGTCGTACGGCAGGGCCGACTCGTTGCCGACCATGGTGACCGACCCCTTCGGATCGTATTCCCGCAAGGTTTCGCAGACGGCGGCCCCGGCGAGTCCGGCACCGATGACAAGGTAATCGCGCGCTAACATATTGAAATGGACACCACGGCACCCGCTTTTGTTCGAAATCCCCCGAAGGCGACGGGTTCCCCAAGTCTCTTTATAGAATCAAACGCCCGGAACCTTGCCCCGCAGCTTCTTTTTCTCTCCGTGCCGCTTCTTGTCGGCGAGAATGCGGCGCTGGACCCCGGCGGGGCGCGGGCGGTTGCGGCGGCGTTTTTTCTCCCGCTCGGCGCGCTGCCCGGCCCGGAGGCGCTGGCGGGCCTCTTCGATCGCGCCGACGAGCCGCTCCCGGGCGAGTTCGCGGTTGCGCGCCTGGGAGCGAGTATCGCTCACGGTCACGGAAGTCCCGCTCGGCGCGTGCGTCAGCGTGACGGCGGTCGAGACCTTGTTGACATGCTGCCCGCCAGGGCCCGAGGAACGCGAGAAGCGCTCCTCGATCTCGGCCGGGTCGATCCCAAGCCGCGCCAGCCGGGAAAGGTAATCGTCACGATCGTTCATGATGAAAAATGCCACTCTTCATTGCGCCACGCGGTACGAAAAGGTAAAACGATCTCCATGACCACCGAGCCCAGGCCGACGAGCTTTCTTGTCCAAAACGCCCGCCTTGTTTTCCCCGACCGTATCGAGCCGAAGGGAGACCTCCGCGTGGTGGACGGAAAAATCGCCTCGGTCGCCCCGGCGCTTTCGCCCGAACCGGGGGAGACGGTCTTAGACGCCGCCGGGCGCTACCTCGCCCCGGGGTTCATCGACATCCATCTCCATGGCGCGCTGGGACGCGATGCGATGGAGGCGACCCCCGAAGCGTTTGAGACGATCTGCCGTTTCCATGCCTCCGGAGGGACCACCGCGCTGGCGCTTGCCACGATCACCGCGCCGACCGACGCCATTGTCAACGTCCTGCGCACCGCACAGGCGTACCGGCAGACGCCGCACGCCGGGGCGCAACTGCTCGGCATCCACGTGGAGGGGCCGTACTTTTCACCGCAGAAACCGGGCGCTCACCGGCTGGAGCTGATCCGCAACCCGACCCCCGCCGATTACGAGCCGCTCCTTCCCTTTGGCGAAGGCGACGGGCGGGTGATGCTTCAGATGACCCTCGCCCCGGAACTCCCCGGCGCGCTGGAGTTGATCGACCGGTTACGACGACGCGGCGTGCGGGTCAGCGGCGGCCACAGCGACGCCTGGGACGAGGAAGCGTGCGCCGCCTTCACGCACGGCATGGAGGGGGCGACCCACACCTTCAACTGCATGTCGGGCGCACGCCGTCGCGGTCCCTACCGGGTCGCGGGGCTCCTGGAATATGTTTTGAGCGAACCGGGGATCGTCTGCGAACTGATCGCCGACGGCCACCACGTCGCCCCGACCCTGATGCGGATGCTCCGCGCGGCCAAGGGGCAGGACGGGGTGATCCTTGTCACCGACGCGAGCGCCGGGGCCGGTCTGGAAAAGGGCAAGCCGTTCCTGCTGGGGGATGTCGAGTGCGTCGCGGGCGAGGGCATCTGCCTGACCGCGGACGGCACCGCGCTGGCCGGAAGCGCGGCCACCATGGCGGGGCTGGTCCGGACGATGGTGGCCGAAGTCGACGTACCGCTAGCCGAGGCGATCCGGATGGCGACGCTCAACCCGGCCCGCGCCCTCCGGCTCGACCACCGCAAAGGGGTCCTGACCCGGGGGACCGATGCCGATCTCGTCCTTCTCGACGAAGCGTTGCAGGTGGAGCGAACCTGGGTCGCCGGTCGGCTGGAGTACCAACGCGGCAGCGTTTCCGCAGGGAAGGAGGTCTCCTCATGACCCCGCCGGACACTGCCTCCGCCCCGTGCTTCCAGCCGCTCCATGAACGGTGGATCGCCTCAGCCTGTCGGCTCTCCACCCAGGCGGGGTGGAACCAGAACGAGGAAGACTGGCGACGGCTCGCCCGGGTTGCTCCGGAAGGGGTGAAGGTCTGGGTCGATGGCGGCGAAGTCCGCGCGAGCTATTCCGTGGTCGCCTACGGCAGAGAAAGCGCCTGGATCGGCATGATCCTCGTCGATCACTACTACCGGGGCAAGGGGCTCGGCAAGGCGGCCTTTGTCGCCGCCATGGAAGAGGCGCGCGCCCGGGATGTGGCGGTGATCGGCCTCGACGCGACCGAACTGGGCGAGCCGATCTACCGCAAGTTCGGCTTTGGGATCACCCTCCCCCTCACCCGCTGGGGCGGCGTGCTCCACCCGGCGGAGAACGCTGCGAGCGAAGGCTCCGTGCGACACGGCTGGAGCGATCAGCTTCCCGGTTTCGATGCTTCGCTTTCCGGAGCCGACCGGAGCGCCCTGCTGCGCGATTTCGCCCGGAGCGACGCCACGCTCCTTTACACGGAAACCGATGGCAAGCTGACCGGTTACGCCGTCCTCCGTCCGGGAAGGAGCGCGTTTCATCTGGGTCCCGTCGTCGCCGATGCCCCGGAAACCTTCGATCTCCTTCTAAGCGAAGCTGCCTCGCGCCTTGCGGGGGCTTCCGTTCTCTGCGACGCGATTGATCCTGCCGCCTCCGCGTCGCTTGAACGTCATGGGCTCCTCCCGCTGCGCCATCTCAAGCGGATGACGTTGCCGGAGGCCCCCGGTTGCCTCTGCGGCCCCGGCGTGCGGCTGGCGGTCGGGTTTGAGTGGGGTTAGCGCCTCCGCCGCTGGGGTTGATGCCGGGATGAAGTCCAACGTAGGGCCGTCCTCCAGGGCACTCCCGCGCCGACGGACTCCCCGCATTGCACACTTTACAATTGCCCGGAGGAAAGGTTCGCTTGCAGGTCACATGAACCGCGCCGCCATTCAGCAGACCCTCGCCGAAATCGGGACCCGTCCCACCAGGAGCCTCGGCCAGAATTTTCTGCACGACGAGGAGGTCGCACGCTGGATTGTCGATCAACTCCAGTTGCAAGGCAACGAGCATCTGGTCGAGATCGGCCCCGGGCTCGGTGCGCTGACCGAATTTGCCCTGGGAAAAAGCCGCCGGTTGACGCTGATCGAAAAAGACGGGCGGATGGCTGATTTCCTCCGGCAACGTTTCGAGGAGGAGCCGGGGCTGACCATTCTTCACGAAGACGCGCTCCGGTTCGACAATCGTCTCCTCTTTGAACACGGCCCGGCGAAGGTGCTCGGCAACCTCCCGTACTACGTTTCCAGTCAGGTGCTCCTGCAATTCGGCGCGGAGCCGTCGCCGGTCACCCGGATGGTCTTCACGCTCCAGAAGGAGATGGCCGAACGCCTTTCGGCGGCCCCTTCCACCAAGGAGTATGGAGCGCTGACGCTGCTGGTCGGGCGGCGGTGGAAGGTGGAGTATGTGCGCACGCTTCCCGGCAGTGTGTTTCTGCCCGCGCCCAATGTGGAAAGCGGCGTCATCACGCTGAGCTTGCGCGAACCCGGGGAACTCCCCGACTGCGACGACAAGCTTTTTACCCGGCTCGTCAAGGAAGGGTTCTCCCAGCGGCGCAAGATGTTGCGCAAGATGCTCGCCCACCACGATCTCGACTGGAGCGCGCTTTGCGCCGATCTCGACATCGTGGAGACCGTCCGCGCCGAAGCGCTTTCGCTCAAACAATGGATCGCGCTGACCCGGTGGGTCGAGGCGTTCCGGAATCCGCAGGTCTTCGCCCGCACCGCGCAGGATATCCACGGCGAACGGTTCGATGTCGTTGATGAAAACAATGAGGTAACCGGGCAGGCGTCGCGCCACAAAGTCCACGCCCAAGGGTTGCGGCACCGGGCGGTTCACATCCTCGTTTTCAACAAGCATGGCGATCTCTTTTTGCAGAAACGCTCGCATCTGAAGGATTCCCACCCCGGCAGTTGGGACTCCAGCGCCGCCGGGCACCTCAACGCCGGAGATGGCTACGAAGAAACCGCCGTTCGGGAACTCCAAGAGGAACTCGGCATCTCCGCGCCGCTCACCCTCTTTGGCACCCTCCCCCCTTCGGACGCGACCGGGCAGGAGTTTGTCCAATGTTTTGAAGCGGTCCATTCCGGCCCGTTCACCTGGCCGCGTTCGGAGATCGAAAGCGGGGCGTTTTTCCCGGTCGCCATGGTGGAACGGTGGATCGCCGCGAGGCCGGGGGATTTCGCCAGTTGCCTGCTGGAATGTTTCCGGCTCTGGAAGCGATCAAAGGAGGCCGCCTCCACGGGAGCATGATGGAGGGCGAAGGGCCAGCGCGGGTGGAAGTCGGTCGTTACCGTCGCCGCGCCGTGGCTGAAGAATACGCGCTCGTCATCCTCGCCCTCGACTGCCCGTACTGGATTCTCCGCGAGGAAGGGCGCTACCTCCTCGTCGTCCGCGAGCGGGATGCGCAAGCCGTCGCGGAGGAACTTGCCCGCTACAAGACGGAACGGCGGGAGGCGCGCCGACACCGGGGCGATCCGCTGCCGCCGCCGCTGCTGGCTTCCGGCCAAAAGGTCACTTTCTGGCTCTTTCTCTATGCCTGGGCGATGATCGCCTGCTTCCTGCTCCAGAGCCGCGCCCCGGAAGCGACGGTGGAACGCGGGGTCGCCGCCTCGCAGGAAATCATCGCCGGGGAGTGGTGGCGCACGGTGACGGCGCTGACGTTGCACGGCGATTTCGGGCACTGGGTCGCCAACCTCGGTGTCGGGCTGCTTTTCGCGGCGGCGCTTCTGCCGTGGATCGGCCCGGGGTGGACCTGGTTTGGGGCCGTGCTGGCCGGGGCGTTCGGCAACGCGCTCAATGCCTTCGGTTTCCGCCATCTCCCGCACCATTCCATCGGCGCTTCAACCGCGGTTTTCGGGATGCTCGGCCTGCTGGTGGGGTGGCAGGTCGTCGCTTTTTTGAGGCGTTCACGGCACGATCACCCGTTCCGGCTGCGCCTGCTGCTGACGCCGATCGCCGCCGGGCTTGCGCTCCTCGCCTACCTCGGCACGGGGGATGAGACCTCGAAGGTTGACCTGACCGCCCATCTTTTCGGGATGCTGGCGGGGGTGCTCATCGGCGCGGTGCTCGCGTGGGGGCACCTCCCGCAGAAAACGCCGCCATGGGGGCAGCGACTGCTGGCACTTCTCGCGCTCCTCCTCCCGGTGCTGGCGTGGTGGCTCGCGCTCCGGTAAAACGGGCCTTCCTTACTCCCAGTTGCCGAGGTCGTCCGCCGTGCCGGTCTTGCGGTCGGGCCCGGCGGAGTAGACATCAAACGTGTTCGGGTTGTGCTTGCCCGGGACGACGAGGTAGTACGGATTGCCCCAGGGGTCTTCGGGGAGCTTTTCAAAAAGGGGGCGCCACCGCTTCGGCTTCGGGTCGGTGGTCGGCTCCTCCACCAGCGCCCCGAGCCCCTGGTCGGTCGTCGGCAGGAAGCCGTTGCTCGCCTGGTAGAGCTTGAGCTGCGTCGAGATCGACTGCAAATCGCTCTGGACCCGTGTTTCCTGCGCAATGCCGACGTTTCCGCCCATGTAATAAACGGCGGCCCCGCCCAGCAGGGCGATGATGATCACCACCAGCATGATTTCCAGCAGCGTAAACCCGCCCCTGCTGCGGAAGCGGCGGCGCGACGGGGCGGAAAAGGAAACGGAACGGAACGAACGCGATATTAACATAAGAAAAGGAATCAGGGCGTGACGGTATAATCCAACTGCTGCCAATGATTTTTGAGTTGCAGTTCCACCCTCCGGATCGCCACGGCGTCTACTCCGGAAGGCAACTGGAATGTGACCACATTTTTCCCCGTACGCAAGAGATGACCGGGGATCATGACACGACTGCGGACCCACCCGGCGTAATGAAAGCGCATCTCCCCGGAACCTTTCACCGCCCCCTGGTAGCCGGGATCGGCGAGATCGGGCAACTCCATCGCGATCGCGCCGACCGGTTCCCCGTTGGCCCACGCGAGGAGCGGCGCGGCCGGGTCGGGGCTTAAAACTTCGAGGGTCATCATCGCCAGCAGCGGGCGGGCCACGAGGTCGAAGCCGAAATCGACCGTCCGCCCCTCCTCCGCGCCCAGCCGGAGGGTCCCCGGCTCCAGCATTGCCCGGACCCGTCCGTAGAGAAAGGAATCCCGCGCGGCAGGCAACGCCTGGGGGTCGTAGACCCGGGAGGAGACCGACGCGCCAAACGGGTCGACCACCGGTTCGGGTGCGTCAAAATCGAGCGCCGCCTGCACCTCCACCGGGCGCAGGGTCGCCAGCAACGCCTGCCGCAGCGTCGAGCCATCCCCCGGCACCGTGATCTCGAGGTAATCGACCCCGCGCGTCTCCAGTTGCAGCGACTCGGACGCCGCCAGGCCGAGCCCCGCGCCGAGTTCGCGGGAGACAAAACGGCATTCCCCCGTCTCGCTCCAGCCGGAAACGACCGGGCGCGCATCGGCTTGATCCACAAAGAAAAGCCGCAAAAGAAGCCGCTCGTTCAGAGTGCCAAGCGAACGGAGCCGAAGCCGGAAGGTCGTCTGCCCCGGGACGATCGCCTCGTCGACCTGCACGCTTTCCAGCCAGATCGGCAACCCCCGGCGTTCCACCCCGCGCGCCGCCGGGTGGCGGTAGAGGGAAAAATCGATTAGGGTCGTCAGCGGCGTCGGCTCGATCTCCAGCATCGCCGGTTCGGGACCTCGTCCCCCGTCATCCAGCGTCACATCAGGCACGTCCCACGCCGGTTCCTGCGCCGGCAACTCCCCTCGCAGCAAGAACCCCGCTGCGACGACCAGCAAGAGCAGGAGTATCCGGTGTTTGAGGGGCGAAAACATTCCCCCGACAAGAAAGCAGGCAACACCACCCGGGACAAGTTCAAAAGCCTACTGGTGGCTCAAGGGCTCAAGAGCTCAAGGCACGCCAAAGCGGCAGAAACAAAACCGGGAAGCCGCGCCCTCATCCCTCCCCGGGTGGTTCAAGAAAAAGCCGCTTTTCCCGGCGGCGGGCGTGCCAGCCGCCCGGAAGGTTGACCTTTGCCGGGAGCGTCCCGTCGGGAGGCTCCTCCCCTTCCCTGTAAAGGGAGCGGACCCGTTCCACTTCGCGGAAGCCGATGCCCGGCACCCCGCTGACCGCCAGCCATGCCTGAAGACGGCGGCGCTGCCATGCCACCGGCTCGCGGCGCAGTTCCGCCAGCAACAGCGGACCCGGCCCCGGCGCGGGAAGGAGCGACGCGAGCCACGCCTCTTCGTCGCGGGCGATCGTCGCGCTACGCAGGATCGCTTCATCGACCTCGCGCCCCATGGTCTTGCGGATCAACGGCAGGAGTTCGAGCCGGATGGCGTTGCGTGTCGGTCCGGTGGAGGCGTTGGTCGCATCCTCCCGGAAACGGAAACGGTGTTCGCGCAGGTAGGCGTCGATCATTTCCCGGCGCAGCGCGAGCATCGGTCGCAGCAGGCGCAGCGTCACGGTCTCCGCGCCAAGTAGCACTTCGCGCCGACGTTCCACATGCATTCCGCTCAAGCCCGCCAGGCCGCTTCCGCGAAAAAGATTGAGCAGGCAGGTCTCCACCTGATCCTCCGCATGGTGGCCGAGCACGACGTTGCGGGTCTCCAACCGGCGCGCCTCAGTCGCAAGGAACCGGTAGCGCAACTCCCGCGCGACGGCTTCCGTCGACCCTTCGCCCGCTTTCACCCGGGCGGCGACATCGACCGTGCCGCAGACCGATTCCAGCCCGAGCCGCTTGGCCAGCGCGGTCACAAACCGGGCGTCGCGCGTTGAAGCCGCTCCGCGCAGGCCGTGGTCGAGATGGGCGACCACCAGGCCGGTCCAGCCGCCGCGCACCAGCCCGTGCAGCAGCGCCACGGAATCGCGTCCGCCCGAAACCGCCACCAGAGCGCGCTCCGAACGGCCAAGCAACGGCTCAACCGCCCTCCGGAGCGCCTCTTCGAACGGGCTCACCTGATTTCGTCCCTGCCGAAATAACGGCGAAGCGGTTCCGGCACCGCGATGCTGCCGTCCTCCCGCTGAAAGCTCTCCAGCAGCGCCACGAAAAGGCGCGGCATCGCCGTCCCTGAGCCGTTGAGCGTGTGGCAGAACTGGTTCTTCCCTTCTGCATCCTTGTAGCGGAGGTTCATCCGGCGTGCCTGGAAATCGCCGAAGTTCGAGCAACTTGAAACCTCCAGATAGGCGTTCTGGCCGGGGGCCCAGACTTCGATGTCGTACGTCTTGGCGGAGCCGAACCCGAGGTCGCCCGTGCAAAGCTCAATGACCCGGTAATGAAGCCCGAGCCGCTGGAGCACCGTCTCGGCGTGCCCGGTCAACAGCTCCAGCGCGGCGGCCGATTCCTCCGGCGTGACGATCCGGACCAGTTCCACCTTGTCAAACTGGTGGACCCGGATGATGCCGCGCGTTTCCCGCCCTGCCGAACCGGCCTCGCGCCGGAAACAGGGGGTGTAGGCGGCAAAGCTCATCGGCAGCGAGGCGAGCGGCACGATCTCTTCGCGGTGCAGGTTGGTCACGGGGACCTCCGCCGTCGGGGCGAGAAACATCGCCCCCCCTTCGAGTTCGTACATGTCGTCCTCAAACTTCGGGAGCTGGCCGGTGCCGATCATCGCTTCGCGGCGGATGAGGAACGGGGGGCTGACTTCGCGGTAACCATGCTCCTGCGTCTGGAGGTCGAGGCAGAAGTTGATCAACGCCCGTTCCAGCCGCGCCCCGTCGCCGGTAAAGCAGACAAACCCGCTCCCGCTGATCTTCGCCGCCCGCTCGGGATCGAACAGGCCAAGCGCCGAACCGAGCGCCACGTGGTCCTTCGGTTCAAAGGCAAAGGTCGGCTTCTCCCCCCATTCGCGCACCACCGGGTTGGCCGAGGAGTCGGCCCCGACGGGGCATTGCGCGTGCGGCAGGTTGGGAAGCTGCAGGAGAAGCTCGCGCTGCCCGGTTTCCGCCGCTGCCGTCTGCTGCTCGAGTTCGCCGATCCGTTCGCCGATCGCCCGCACTTCCGCTTCGAGTTCCGCCGACGCTTCGCCGCGGGAACGCTTCATCCCGATCGTCTTGCTCAGGCGCTTGCGTTCGCCGTTGAGCTGCTGGAGTTGCGTTTCGGCCTCACGACGCCGACGGTCGCTCTCCAGAATTTGGTCGATGCAAAGGTGGGCCTCGCCCCCGCGCAGGGCGAGCCGTTCGCGGACGAGATCGGGATTTTCGCGGATGAACCGGATGTCGAGCATAAGCGGGCGAGCTTAAACCGTTTCCCTTGCGGAGAGAAACTCAAAAAAAGAGAACGTCGACGCGCCCGCGGGTGGCTACGGAGCGGGCGGGGGTGTTCCTTCGCTGCCGCCCTGGACCTTGACTTCAAAGATGACTTCGCCGGTGACGCCCGGAGGAAGGGAACCGTTGAAGGTCCATTTCAGGGGACCGGTCGCCCCGACGCCCGGCTTTTCAATGTCGATCGTCAATTCCCCGTCGAGACCGGTAGGGATGACCGGCGCGGGCGCGTCGGAGAAGACGGTGTAGTCCGGGGTGGTGTCGTGAATGACGACGGTCGTCAAAGGCGTGGGGCCGTTGTTCAGGTAGGTCAGGGTATAGACCAGCTTTTCCCCCGGTTTGGCCTGTTCCTTGTCGACTTTCTTGACGAGTTGCAGGGCGCCTTCTCCCACGATGGTCAGGTCTTTGCGCTGGAGTTGGGTGCTCAAAAGCGATTGCGCGGGGTCGGCGTGATCGCTCCCGGTATAGGTAAAGTCGGCGGTGACGGTGATCAGGTTGCGGGCGTCGTGCGGAGCCTCGACCGGGATGAACTGCTTGACGAGGATTTTGATCGTCTGCCCGGCGGTGACGGTGATCGGCTCGGTAATGGCGGTATCGTGCTCGGGAGTGAAGACGCCGTCGCCGGTGGAATCCGGCTGCCCGGGGCTGCCGGGGACGAGGTTTCCGTCGAGGAAAAGGGTCTCGGCCCAGCCGGTCAGGTTCGGGTCGGACTGCGCGGTGGTGGAGAAGGTAACGACCCCGTCGGACCCGGCGACAAAGGTATGCGGGAAGAAGATGATATTCCCCGGCAGGCCGCTTTGCTGGCCATCGGTGCTGAAGGTCGGCAGCGGGACGTTCCCGAAATCAAGCCCGCCATACGCTTCCGGCGGCAGCGAGGATTGATAGACGAAGGAGAGGGTGCGCGTCGCCCGGTCGAAGGCCCGCGCGGGGTTGGCACCGGCGGCGATCCGCCCCGCGCCGGTCGAAAGATGCTGCGGGATTTCAGCCTGGACGAGCTGGATGTTGTCGTTCTCGGCAAGATTGGCAGGGAGCACGACGGAGAAGGTGCCGTCCGGCCCCGTGGTCACCGGATCTCCGGAAGGGGTTCCGTTGATGAGCAGCGTGATCGGTACGGAAGCGATCCCGGCCTCCCCGCCATCAAGGCTGCCGTTGTTGGCGGTGCCAGCCTGCCCGGAGACGCCGGTATCGAGAAAGACCCGCCCGGTCAGGTTGCTTTGAAGGGAGAAACCGAAGTTGAGGCTCGGGATCGCGACGAGCTGGACGACGATGCCGGTCTGTTGCCCCGTCGGCCGTTCGCGACCGCCCCACCCGGCCGGATAAGCGGGCGTGACGTTGTTGGCGTCATCGCCGTCGAGGGAGATGACGATGGTGTAGGTACCGGGCGGGAGACCCGCAAAGCTGTACGCACCGGTGGCCGGATCGACCGCGACGGTCTGCACGGCGACGGTGGGAGCGCTTTCATTGATCAGCTTGGCAAAGAGCGGGTGTTCGGTGCCGGGGCCGGGTTCCGGGGTCGGGGCGGCGTCGTACTGGTTGTTGAGGTTGAGGTCTTCATAGACCACGCCGGAGAGGGTCGCCCCGATCGCCTCGTTGGGGCCGAACTCGGAGGTGCTGTTCTGGTACGTTGTGGTGGCGGTAAGCGCGGCATGCCCGCCGAGGTTGACGGAACCGCTGAATTTGCCATCGCCGCCGACCGACAGGCTGCCAAGATAGGTTTTCCCTTCGCCGTGGGGGAGGTTCAGGCCGTCGCCAGCGTAGACGGGGCCGTTCTGGTCGCCGTCGTCGTCGCTGACAAAGACCTCGACCGTGGCGCCGCTGTAGACGCTGCTGCCGCCCGCCGCGCCGACATGCCCGGCCACCGTGCCGCTCGCCAGGTCGATGGAGGTGAAGACCGGATAATCGACGCCGCTGTTGGCACCGCTACCGTAGCTGCCGTCGTTTCCGTTGACTCCGGCGGCGGTGAGATCAATCCCCAGCCCCTTGTTGCGGAAGATGGAGTTGCGGCTGATGGTGTTGCCCGTGCCGTTCTGGATGAAAACCCCGCCCTGATTGGTGGCGCCGTTATGGGCGATCACGTTCGCTTCGCCGTTATTGCCGCCCCCGATCACGTTGTTGCTGCTGGCATTGATATAGATCCCGCTGCCGTGGTTGCCTGCGGCGGCCTGGGTCGGTGTGAGGCCGATCCAGTTTCCCTTGATCTGATGGCCATCGCTGGAGGTGAAATCCATCCCGTGGCCGTTGAAGTTGCCGATGGCAAAGTTCTTCACGAGACTGTTGCTGGCATTGGGTCCGACAAAGCCGAAACCGTTTCCGGTGGTCCCGCTACCGTCGAGATAGACCTGCGGCGTGCCGGAGGAGTTCTGGACGCCGTTCTGGATCGAGGCGTCAAGGTAAAGCCGCTCGGTGATGGTCGGAAGCGGCGTGGCTCCCGTAGCGATGGTCGCCGGAAAACTGGTACCGGCCGGGAAATTGAAGACAACGTTCTCGAGGCCCGGGGGATGATTGGCCTGCGCCAGCGCGGTATCGTTGTGAAGATTGTTGGCGTTGGCGATCACCTGCGCCAGCGAACCTTGGCCGCTGGCATTGGTGTTGACGACGGTGTCAAAGTTAAACCCGAAGTCCACACGCAGCAGGTCGGCCCCTGTGACGGTCAGCGAGGAGATATTCTGGGCGTTGGCAGGCAATGCCGTGCCCATGTTCATATTGGCCGGGGCGTCTGCCACCGCCGGATTTTCACCGCCGACCTTGTCCAAAATGGGGATCACCTTGGACAAATCGCCATCTGGCGAGGGGACCAGTTCCGTCTCGGTCCGATAGGTCTGGACAGGCAGCAGCCCGGTGGCGGCTCCCCGCGTGGACTTGACGGTCTCGGAGACGATCCGGACCACGTAATCCTTCGCGAGATTGGTTGGGCCGGTGTTATTGATATCCTTGAAAGTATAGATCCCCTCGGCGTCTGTAGTCGCCACATCCAGCAGCTTTTTCGTGCCATTGGGATCACCCGTCTCAGGGCCGTAGAGTTCCACGCGCGCCCCGGGGACCGGCACGGCCCCGGCGGGAGCAGTCAGGGTCCCGGCAGCGCCGGCGACCTGCAACGGTCCCCGCCCGGGACCGCCGCCGTAATTCACGTCCTCAAAAACAACGCCGGTGATGACTTTGGAGTTGGTCACGGTGGCGGGAATGACAGACGCCACGAAGGCAATCCCTTTGGCAAGCGAGTTGTAGCCGATATTCGCCTCGTTGATGATCTTCACCCCATCCTGAGTGCCGAGTTTGACCCGCACATCAAAGGATACAATCGTCTTTTCGCCCTGTTTCACGACGCCCCCGGTGGTGCCGACACCGCCCGGCGTGCCGCTTCCGTCGTGATTCGGAGGGTCATACGGATGCCCCAGGCGGACGATGATCTTCTCCCTGTTCCCCTCGGGCACGACTTCTCCTTCATCGCCGTCGCCGGCGTCGGTCAGGTCGACCTGATCTGTCGTCCCGACCCGGACGACTTTCAAGCTTCCCGGGACATAAGTCACCTGTTCGGGGAGGACATCTTCGAGCACGGTGTCCTTGGTGGCATCGCCGTTTACCTCCGTGTCGGGCCGATTTTCGAATTCGATGGTGTAGGTGATAATGTCGCCGGGGGTGACGTTATCGCCGTTGACATCGAGGAAATCCTTCTTGGCCTTGACCTGCGGGGCGTAGAGTTCAATGGCGGTTGTCAGAACCGCCGGATAGTAGGCCTCATAGCTGGAGGTAAATTGAATGACAGCCGATTCGCCGTTATTCTGCACTGCGCCCTGTGGGGCTGCCATGATATCGGCATCCACCCCGAGTTGATTTTTGAAATTGGGCAGCTTTGGAAATCCCGGGTCTCCCGGCCCTGCATAGTGGCCTAGATAAGTGATGGAGCTGTTGGCAAAATTATTTGCCGGGTTGAGTGCATCGGAAACCGCATACAAATTGCCCGTCGTGGGCCCCATTTTAAGCTGATCGCCGTCATATCCCAAGTCTCCCTCATAGCTCATCACCCCGAGCTTGACATCGACGGGACCGGTAGGCGGCGCGTGAAATCCGGAGATGGGAATATTGACCGTCGTAGAGCCGGTCACGTTGCGCACCACCTTGAAGCCATCGAAGACCGTCAGGTTTTTTGGTGTCAGACCGGGCGCCTGATAAACGACCACCATCGTCCAGACGGCGTAGCGATTGACTCCTCGCGCCGCCAGTACGTTTCCGGCGGCATAAACCCCGTTTCCAGCCTGTTGGACTTTCCCGGTGATATCGACGAAACAACTGTAAGGTTTCCCGTAGTTCACGCTGGTGTCAACATCGACAAAATCGACGACACTGGCAGACAATGTCTGGTAGCTGCCGCCCGGCACCTTGAACATGATCTCATCCCGTTTGGCTACGCTGCTATTGATGTCCCCAGCCGCCTGATTCCGGTCGTTGGCAACCTGAGTGTTGGCTCCCCAGTAAAGGCCCGCCCACAAAACAGTGGCTCCGGTGGGCAGCCTGAGTTCGGCAGTGCTCGAATTGATATTGGTCCCCGAAAGGGGAGGATCGGTATTCACATACCCTATCCAGTAATCGTTATTGCTGGCCGACGTGTTCCCTTGCTGAATGTTAGTGATTGTTGATGAGTTAGGAGTGGAACCGTCCGCGTTCTTCTGCAGGGTCATCAAGGTATTGCCGACGAAAACAATATCGCCGGCAGCGCCCGGTATGGAATAGCGCGGGCTGAAAGTCCGGTCAGCAGCGTGAAGCGGCGATGAGCCCAGCACTCCGAGCACCCAAACAACCAAAAACCAATATCTCTTTTTCTGAACGCTCATTGGCACTATTTCCTGCCGAATTTGAAGAGGTCTTCGTCGAACTTCATGTTAAAGGCAAAGTAAGCGCCTTGCTGGGTGTAATTGTCGACGCTCAAGTCGCGGTCGTGGAAGCCGAAGACGTTGTAACCGGCGGCGACGCGCATGTTTTTGCGGAGGTTGTAGCCGAGTTCGGGGCCGACACCGAACTGGATGCGACCGGCGTTGTCAAACATCACGCGGGCGGTGAGACCGGCGTCCCACTTGTCGGTGATGTCGACCAGCGCGCGGGCGGAGATGAGGCTGGTGAAGACGGTTTCGTCCAGGCCGTTGCCTTCTTCAAACGCGAGCTTTCCTGCGTAATGGAGGCTGAAGGTGAGGTTGGAACGGGGTTGCCAGTTCACGTCGGTGGCGAGGATATGGACCACGCGGTCGCTGCCGTAGTCGATGATGGTGGTGTCGCTCTCCAGCTTGAGTTCGTATTTGGCGAGCATGTTCCAGAAGTTCATCCGGACCGGGCGGTAAGCGACCCCCATTTGCAGGCGGATCTGCCGGCGCTGGCCGGAGTCGGGGCCTTTGCCCATGATTTCGTCGTAGATCGCGCGGGCCAGCCCCGAGAGGTCTTCGTTGATCTTGTGGGCGTAGCCGAGCGTGAAAAGCCAGGCATCCTCGGTATCGCTGGTGCGGAATTCGCCGCGCCCGGTCAGCTTCCAGTCTTCGTTTTCGACATAGTCAAAGGCGGCGGTGACGGCGGTGCTTTCCGAGGAGCGGATCTCGCGCGTGGTCGTGGTGCGCCCGTCGGGCTCGCGTTCGTTCTTGATCTTGCGACCGATGACGAGCGGCGAAATCCGCTCAAAGGTGGTCTGGACCCGCAGGCCCGCCGCCACTTCAAAGCTGTTGCGCAGCCCGATCGCCCCCTCGGCCTGCCGCCCGTCAATGGCGTCGCGCATCCGGTATTCATTGAAGAGCTGGCCATCCTTCATGTAGGTCGACTGGACGCCGACCACGGTGGTGTTTTTCTGTGAAGAGGCGTTGAGGTCAAACGCGCCGTCGAGCGAGGAGATGAACTCGTGCTTGAGGTAGAGCTTGGTCTCCGCGTTGGCCTGGTATTCCAGCCCGACAGCGGCGACGCGGCGCTCGATGTCGACGAGGTCGTTTTCGTACTCCCCGTAGAGGGAGCCGGTCGGGAGCATCGGAAGAGGGACGGAGAGCTTGGCGCGGATCGAGGCGATATCCTGCTGATTGAGTTCCTGGGCGACGATTCCCTTCTGTTCCTGCCGGAGGCTGGTGGAAGTGGCGTAGGCGTCGCCCTGTTCGGTGCTGTAGCGGCCGCCGACTTCGATGCGGACGCGCTCGCTCAAGGCGTAGCCGACCTGCACCAGCACGCCGCGCCGATACCCCCCGGCGGTCGATTCGGTGCTGATCGCTTCCAACTGCGCGGAAGTCTTCTGGTTGAACTGGTAGCCGATCTGCGCGCCCGCTTCCATGCGCCCGGCGGTGACGGTCGACCCCGCGTTGCGGAACGCTTCGTCGGCGCGGCTCCAGTAGAGGCGGGCGGTGAGGCGATCGGCCTGATGGCGGAGTTCAAGCCGTTCGGCGCGGCCGACGCCTTCTTCGAAAGGCGCGTCGGAGAAAGCGACTTCACCAAGAAGGAAGGTGCTCTTGGTCAGTTTGAGCGCGGCGTTCCCGCTGTAAAGGCGGTAGGGAGCGAAGGGATTGCGCTCGTCCACGACGGAACCGCCGACTTCGAGCCAGTCGGTCACGCGGACCTGGGCATCCCCCCCGTAGACCCAGAACTTGTCGCCGCCCTGGTCGTCTTCAAAGGTGATGCGGATGGAGATCGGGTTCAGGTTTTCGTCGACGCTCGGGATCGGGGCCTTGAAAAGAATCCGCCCGGAGAACGGCTCGTACTGGTAATCGGTAAACCGGCTCATCGCGACGGTCTTGATGATGAGCGACGGTTGATCGCGCGAGCGGGTCAGGATTTCGACCTTTTCACTATTGATCAGGGCGTTGGAAGTCTTGAAGGCGAACGGGCCGGAGGTGCCGTTGGCCGGAATTTCCTGGATCACCTGCCGGGTGCTGTCATAGCTGGCCCAGAGATTGGCGTTGATCCAGCTCTTCTCGAAGTGAAGCTGGCCGCCGGTGAGGCTCCGGTTGTAGTTGCCGAGCTGACGCAGTTCGCTGTTGGAGCCGGTGGTGTAATCGCCGTAAAGGAGAAACGATTTCTTGTTCTCGACCTTGACGTAGAGGCTGCTGGTCGACTGGGCGTCGAAACCCTTGAGCGAGGAGTCGCCGTAGATCGGGTAAAACTCGTCGGGCTGAATGTCGCGGAAGAGCCGTTCCTTGCGGTCCTTTTCAGAATCGTAGGCGGCGGTGAGAACGTATTCCCCCCAGAGCTGGCCCTTCATGAAGAAGGCGGTGCGCCCGGCGACCTCGGGATCGTTCGCCCCGGTGGAGAGGGAGAGTTCCTTCAGGCTATCCTGGAACGAATCGCGCGAATCGCGGCGGCCGAAACTGGTGTTCAGGCGGCTGAAATCAACGCGGCCTTCCAGAAGACCGACCGCGATCATCGGGCGCAGTTCCGGCAGGAAGGAGACCTGGCTCTCGGCTTTGAGGACGCCGCTGCTGACGCGGATGATGGCGTCGCTCGGCTCCAGCGGCGGCTTGAGGAAGAACTCCCCTTCGCCTCCCTCCAGGAAGACCTGGGTGGCCGGTTCCTTCGGGTTGAGATCCTTCGCGGCCCATTCGCCGATGGAGGTTTCCAGCGTGATCGGGGTGCGGGCGGTGACCGGGATGCCGTCGGGATCGACGAGGCGGACCTTGACCGGCACGAGCGTTTTGCCGTCGGCGCGGGCTTCAGGCTGCGGGAGGTCGAGGATGACGCGCCCGAGGTTGCCCGGCGCGATGACGTGGATCGACGTTTCGCCCCGCACGTTGCCAAAGGGATCGCGCAGGGTGAGGGCGAGCTGGTTGGAACCCGCGTTCAAGGGAACGGCGATATACTCCAGCGCCTGGGCGCCACCGGCGTCGTGGGTGATCTGTTTGCCGATCCGCGATTTGCCGACTTCCTTGCCGTTGACGGAAAGGGCGAGCACCCCGGCAGCCGGCCCCTGAACGCGCACGGTGGTCTGCGCCATAGGGAGCGTGTCGCCATCCTTCAGGTCGAGGAAGGCAAGCGAGGCATCGGCCGGGCGGATGACTTCCTCCAGCGGGACGGCGGGAACGGCGGATTCCATCTTCGTATCGCGTGTGGCGGTCTGGCGTTTGAGCTGTTCAAAGGGTTGGGTGAGCGGCAGGGTGTCGTTGCGCTGGAAACCGTTGGGACGCGGCACGCCGGTGAAGTCGGCTCCCGTGCCGGGGCGGACGATGGAGCCCGACCACGGCGTCTGGTAGGCGGTTTCGTGCCGGGGGACGGCGGCGTCCGCAGGGGCGTTGGTCAGCCCGAGGCCGCCCGCAGCGCCGGTCGCGCCGGAGTTGCCGAGGTAGGGAACCGCGCCGACGCCGATGACGCCGCTGGCGGGAAGGGAGCGCACATCCTGGTTGAGACGGCTGGTGGCCCCGCCCGAGATCGGCGAAGAAAGGGTGTTGCCGGTCGTCGCTCCGAGGTTTCCGGCGTAGTCACGGTTGAGGGCGCTGCCGGTCTCGCGCTGGAGGGTGACCGAGAGATTGCTTTCGATCTCCTGCAAGGCGTTTTCCGAGGCGCGGCGGCGGGCGGCGACGTTTTCGAGCACGGCGGGGTCGTCCCCGGCGATGGCAAAGTCCGCCTTGTGCATTTCGCCCTTGGTCAAGTCGACAAACCGGCTGCCGGGGTCTCCCGCGTGCCGGTTGGAAAGGATCAGAAGCTCCGCACCGGGAGGGAGCGTGGTGTTGTCGACCTTGACGACGTGCAGCTTGGGCTGGATGCCGTAGAAGCTGTATTTCCCTTCGGAGTCGGTGATGGCATAGCTACCATCCTCCATATAGAGGCGGATGCCGGGGACGCCGTGTTCGCCCGCGTCCTGCATTTTGTTGCGGTTGGCGTCGACGTAGATTTTGCCGAAGATGACGCCGCGATCGGTAAAGACGCCGGGGATGACCTCGACGCGGACCTCGGCGCGGTTGCTCCTGATGTCGCGCTCGCGGTTGTCCCAAGCTTCGGCACGGTTGATCCCGTCCCCGTCGGTCGCGCCGACAGTGACCTGCACGCGGTAGGTGAGCGTCAGCGTGGCATCCTTTTCGAGCGCTCCGATGGAGAATTCCAGATCGGCATCGCGCACTTTCGGTTCGGCAATCTTTTTGCCTTCCAGCCGGGCGCTTCCCTTGCGATAGCGGAAGCCGAACGGGAGGCGGTCGGAAACGACGACATCCCGGAGATCATGGCCGGAGACATTCTTGACGCGGACCACGTAGTCGAGCGATTCGCCCAGTTCCACCGTCATCCGGGAGGCGGCTTTGTCGACGAAGATCCCCGCGGCTCCCTTGACCGGGTCGCCGGGAATGTCAAACCAGGTGGTCCAGCCGACGCCGCCGGACTGGAACGGGTAGCCATAGGAGCCGTTGGCGTCGATGATGCGCCCGGGCGGGAGGTCGCCCGGCTTGACGGTGGAGGCGAACTGATAACCGGGAGCCGTTTCGATGACAATGATGTAGCTGCCCGGTGGAACGACCGGGAAGTAATAGCGACCGTCGGCTCCCGTGACCATGGAGGCGGAAATCTGCTTGCCGTCGAAGTCGTAGACGGCGGCAGGCATCCGGGTGCTGCTGTTGACCAGCGTCACCTTGACACCGGCGATTGGGGCGTTGGTCTTGCTGTCAAAGACGATGCCGCCAGGGGAGGATTCGATGACGATCTGTGCTTCCACCTCGTGAACGCCGTCGATCGTGGCAATGATGGTGTCGCCTTCCAGCGTTTCCATAATGCCGTTGCCGGCTTCGGCGTCGTGTTGCAGGCCGGAGCGGGTCGGCACCGGGCCGACGACACGGAAGATGCCGGTATTGGGGCCGGTTTCGACGACTTCGTAGCTTTCCTTGTCGCCGGTTTTGGAGGAGGTCAGCGTGATGACGCCGCGTTCGATGGTATTGGGATCGTGGTTGCCTTCGGCCCAACTGACTTCGACGTGGAGCGGGCTGCCGAGGACGGCGGTGGTGACGGGGGTTTCGTAGGCGCTGTTGTAATAGAGGATCGTCGGAGCCTGGAAGACGACCGGGGAGGTGACGGTGCTCGAAGGAAGGCGCGCAGGGGTGAAGGTGTCGTCCACATAGCGGATCACCCCGGTGTTGACGATCTGTTTGGAACCCTCTCCGGCCAGCAAAAGCGTGAGATCGACGCTCCGGGTCGTGTCGGCGGGGAAGTCGCCATAACCGGCGGCAATGCGGTCGATTGTGGCGACGTCCGCCGGGAGCGTGGCGGTGTATTGATCGGCGGCGGTTCCGCGCAGGTGGTAAAGGATGTGCGACGCGCCGGAAGCCTGGTCGAGCCGGAAGAAAGTGGTCCCGGCCGGAATGGCATCTTCAATCAGGAAAAGGGAAACGAGCGCGCCGTCGACTGAAATCGGAAGGGGATGTGCCGTGCCGCTCGCGTTGCGCTTGACGGTGATGCGGTAGGAAATCTCAGGGGTGGTGAGAGGAAAGGGGGAGGTGGTCTGCTTGGAGATGGCAAACGGGGTGGCAACCACGTCGAGCGGAGCAATGACGACATTGGAGCCGAAGGTGACTGGCGATGGAGCGCCCGACGTCAGGAAAGTGATAAAGGCCTGATTACGGATGACCGTTCCGGAGCCCGGAGGCGTCTGGTTTGCTTGCTGGGCGGAGGAAACGCCGGCAAGAAGCGCAAAAAAGAGCGCGAACAGGAAGACAAGGCGGGAGAGCCGCAGGGAAGTGTCTTCAGTTGGATACACGGTGTGCAAAAGGGAAGAGACGGGTGTTTTTTCCGGAAGTCCGCGCAGACGGGCCTTGAAGTGACGGTTCCGTTAAAAAAGCAGGAGCAAGGGAGGGTGGCGGGAGGGTGGGACTCCCGCCACGTGATGGAACAACTACCTTTGGATCTGGACTAGTCTCTAGGGCTGTGCCGAACTATCGATCCTGACCTTGAAGGTGACTTCGATCTTTGCGCCCGGCTGAAGCGGAGTGGCCGGGTTCAGCGTGAACGAAATCGCCTTTTCGACAGCGTCGTAAAGGGGCGTCACCCCCGTGGGAGCGACAGCCGAATTCGCGACATAAGTCGTGTAGGCCGGAACGGCATCGTGAATCACGACATTCGCCGCAGGAAGGGCGCCCGTGTTTTCCACGACCAGCTTGTAGACAATTTCATCACCCGGCTTGGCCGCCGCCTGGTTGGCCGAAAAGGTGGCGCCGTTGTCCGTGCTTTGCAGCTTGTCGAGCTTGATGTCGTTGGAAACCACCGTGGTGGTGTCGATGACCTTGGAAGTCACCGTAGGGGCATCCGATGCGGTTGCGGTGATCGTGGTCGGGTTCACCGTGCCGGGCGCGGAGCCCGCTGGTGACGAGACCTTGGCGATGATCGTGACCGAGCCGCCAGCCGGAAGGTCCTCGACCTTCGTGATCACGTGGTCTCCGGGGTCAAGGACGCCGGGCGTCGTACCATCATCAAGGTAGAGAACGGTCCCCCAGGTGCTGATCCCTTCCACAACGCTCAGGTCGATCTCGTCTTCCTGATCGTTACCATTGTTGGTCAGCGTATGGACGTAGGTGATCGTGCCGCCGTCAAAGATCTGCCCGGAATGCGGAGGCAACAGGGTGATCTTGCGGACGCGCTGGACGGTGACCCGGTCCACGATCGTATCAACAGCGCCGGTGGTCGGCGACTTGATCTGGAACGTGATGTCGTAGCTGCCGGAAGGCTGGCTCGCCGGGATGGAAACCAGCGCGCTGAATCCACGATTCTGCGCCGCCTGGATTTCACCCGTGTTGGTGATGGTCGCCGCACCGTTCTTGAAGATCACACCCCAGCCGGAACTCGCGGCAGGACTGCCCGAGACCGGATCAATCCCGGTCATCGTGATGTCATAGGTATCGGTGACCGAACCGAGGTTCTCTGCGAACAGGCTGAACGTCACGGTGGAACCCGGATCGCTGGGAATGGCTACCCAGGGGTTGACCCCATCGCGGGGATTGTTGCCCGCACCCAGACCACTGTTGCTTGCGGCGGCATTGTTGGTCAAGTCAACCGCGCTGGAGGTGATCGTCACCGGACCGTCCGTTGTCTTCTTGGTCACGCCGCTGGTCACGCCGGTGGCGACCTTGTCGACACTGAACGACCCGCTCGCCACGTTTGGCGGCACCGAGGCCTTGACCCAGACCACATATTCCTGGCCAGGCTGGAGAAGCCCGGTGTCGGGGATCTGGTTTCCGTCGGTATCGGTCAGAGGCGTCTGCTTGTCCGACTTATAGAGAACGAACGCCGTATTGGCGGGGAATGCCGTCCCCGTGCTTGGATCGGTCAACGTAATGTCGAAGGTTTCCGCGACGTTGCCGGTGTTCCGGATCGTGTTCTTGAACTCCGCAGTGCCACCCTGCGGAATGCTGGGGGTCGACGGGTTGGGATCGAAGGTAATCTCAACGCCGGGTTCTCCGGTCACGGTGTATTGCACTTCGTTACTGGTGCCCTGGATCGGAGTGGTTTCCGAACCCGACTTGTAGGCGAACTCGATGTCGTTGACGAGCACCTGCGCGTTGAGGCCGGTGTCAATCGTCACCTTGAAGGTCACAAAACCGCTGTTGCCAGAGGGGACCTTGAGCAGTTTGAACTCAACCTCTTCGGTCCCGGTTGAAACGATTTCAAGCGTGTTTCCATTCTGCCCCGCAAGCGGGTTGGCGGGATCGAGATCGGACTCGCCCGGCCTTTCACTCCAGGTCACCCCACCTGCGTAGCTCATTCCGGCAGGAAGAACGTCCTTGAGGGAGATTTCAGCAGCATCGGCGATCCCGACGTTCTGGTAGCGAACGGTCACCACGATGTCCCCGGCGCTCGGCGAGGGGCCGAAGTTGGGGCTGATCGATTTGGTGACGGTCAGGAGCGCCTTGGTGGCGGTGACCTTGATGGTGTCGTGGTTCACCTTCGTCTCGGTAGGCGTGGTGGCCGTGCTGGTTGCCCTGACGTCGAAGGAGAGATCTGCTCCGTCGGCTGCGTTGGAGGCAACTTTACCGACCACGACGAACTTGAAGGTGCCGCCTGCCGGAATCTGCGGCGTGACGGTGATCGGCGTCGTATTATCGGGCACGCCGTCGTCGTCCTCATCCGCATAGATGGAGACTTGCGGATTGCTGCTGCCGTCGGTGGCAAAGAGGCCGGTGATGTTTTCCAGGGTCAGGTTATAGGCATCAGGCCCGTTACCGGTGTTTGTCACGGTATGGGTAAACCAGATGGAGACACCCGGCGCGCCCGGCTTGTTCTGCGGCGCGGCCAATTCGAGACCGGCGACCTGCTGGACGATGGTCACCACCTGGTTGGAGGTGACGGTCCGTTCGGTGCCGCCGACGTCGGTATAGGTGGCGGTGGCCCGGTTTCCGATCGGGGTATTGACCGGAGGAGCCGTCACGCTTTGCGCGGCGGCAATCCAGGTGGTCGCCAGAAGGAGGACAAAGGCGGAAGCCCATGTCCTCAATGACGACCGGAACGATCGCCACGGCGGAGGTATTGGTTTTGCTTGGTTCATGATGGTGGGTTGGCGGTGTTTGTTACGGTTGTTTTCCGTTTGGTTCTGGTGGAAAAGGCGGATGGTTGGAGCAAGGAAGAGGAGCGTGCCACCGGCCGCTTTCGGCACAAAACGTCCCTGCCCCCGAGCAGCCTGTTTTTTTCTTTAAAACAGGCAACCGGGGTCGGTAGCTAGTGATTCAAGCCAATGTCCTGCGGTTTCATTTCAGGACATTGGAGGTGGAGCGTTCCTCTTGCTGGCTAAAGCATCAGCATTTCCTTGGTTGTGTTGGCTGGTTTGGTTTGCGGCAGGCAAACATCCGCCGCGCGCTCGTGGACGACCGGCGGGCGGTTTTCCTGTCTGTTTGGATTTACTGGGCCGGCTGGGATGAAGCCGGGACGGCTTCCACGGCGGTCCGGTTGACCGAGACGCGGAAGGAAAGCTCCGTGGCCGCTCCGGCGGCGAGTTCCGCAACCTGCCAGCGGATGGCGCGGTAGGCGGCGGCCGGGACCGGTGCGGTGACTTCCTTGCCATCGGCCCCGGTGACGGTGCGGCTGGCAGGGTAGGCAACGAAGGTGGCTCCATCGAGGCTGGCCTCCTTCGCTTCCGGAGTGATGGAGGCTTCCAGCAGGGTGACCCCTTCGGGGATCGGGATGACAGGAGCGATGCCGGAGATGGTCCGGTCGCTGACGTTGGCGCAGGTCGCCGTGTAGAGGAGCGTGTCTCCCGGCTTGGCTTCTTCGGCGGAGACGAGCTGTTCCTTCCCCTCGGCGTCGGTTTCGATCCGTTCCACCTTCAGGGTGACGGTGATCGGCTCACGGGCCTGGGCGTCGACGGCAGGCGCGATGACGGGTACGGCGGGGGAGGCCGCCGCTTCCTGCCCGCGAACGGAGGCGAGCGGTGCGGCGAGGGTGCAAAGGCCAAAAACGAAAGCCAACGAAACCCTCCGCCGGAGACGCAGGGAGAGAGTCGATTTTGCTTGAGAGATGGGAGAAAGGGAAACGCCGGAGATTGCGAACGTCGTTTTGCTCATGATGAATTCCATTTTTTCTTGAAAAAAATAGTCTGGGAGAGAGCAGGAAAGGTTAGGGTTGTCAGGTTCGGAGTCGTTTGCGATCGACGTTTCGCCACCGGCCCTTGCCTTTACCGCTCCTTGGTAGGGGTTTCCCCGTCTTTCAGATCGGCAAATGCCCGGCGGGGCACGAATACGCATAAAAGCGGTGCCCACACGCTTTGGCAACAGAAAAAGAGACAAACAACCCACTTTTGGAAAAACAAGGGCGTTTTCTCAAAATTGATCTACGTATTTTGAGCCAACGGACGGTTTTCCTGCAAAGAAAGTCACCGTAAAGAGCGTCAAAACCGTCATTCGGAACGGTTTCGGTCACCGCTGGGGTCAGAAAGGGGTCTATTGCTCCCGATCCGGTACGCAAAAATACGTACAGCAGAGACCGGCCTTCAACGCGAAAGGTACCGGGGACGCAGCAAAATCTGCGCACAATGGTAGGCGTTCCGGATCGATGCGTGGAGATGTTCTACCAGCAGCGTGCCGAGTTCGCAGTGCGGCATCACAAAACCGGCGGAAACCACATCCTCCTCGTTGGAATACGCCGAAACGAGCACCGCGATCTTCTCCGTCAACCCGTGCCGCTCCAGCGTGGTACGCACGGCGGCTTCCATTCCGGGTTCCCAGCAGAAGAGCGCGGTCGGCGGCTGGGAGAGCGCCAGCAACGCTTCGGTCTCTGCCTCCACCCCTTCGAAGCGACCGCGCACCCCCGGCACCCGGACGACGTTGCGCCAATAGTCGGCGATCGGGTAGACCTCCCCGGTCTGCTGAAGCGCGGCGAGAAATTCGAGCTTCATCCCTTCAAAATAGGCGGGGACGCTCCCCTCGCTGTAAAGCACGCCGATCCGCCCGCGCCCCTGCTGCGTAAAATGCCGCACCACCTCGCGCACCACCCAGCCGTTGTCGTAATCGACGTAGTTGAGCGGCGTCGCCCCGAGCGGCTTGTTGGAGAGGATGACGGGGAAGCCTTCCTGCCGCAGGGCGAGCGCGTCGGCATACCGTTCGCCGCCGAGAAAGATCAACCCCTGCACGCCGATCTGGCGGCAGTAGTCGGAGGTCACCCCCTTTTGAGTCGCCGTGCCGGGCAGGAGCACCACCGGCGAATGCTCCCGGTTGGCCGCTTTCCAGATGCCGTCAAAAATCTCCCGCGTAAAAAGCCGGTCGACTCCGAGGCGCGAAAGCTCCTCGTCGGAAGGGAGATTGCCGCCGGTCAACCCGATCAACGCATTGGGAACCGGGGCTGCGCCGTTTTTTTCATAATCGGTGACAAATGCGCCGCGCCCCTGCATCACCCGCAGCAGCCCCTCCTTTTGCAGGCAGCGGATCGCCGCCGTCACCGTGGCCGGGGAGACGGCGTACTCCTGCGCAAAATCGCCCCGGGAGGGAAGCGCCTTTCCGGCAACCCACTCCCCGGCGAGAATCCGCTCCCGCAACGCACTGCTGATCTGTTCTACCTTGGTCATCGACAAGCGGCGCAAGCATAACGCCCCGGCGTCCCGTTTCCAGCCCTAAACCCCATGCCGTTCATCCGCCAAGGAACCCTATCGACACCAAACCGGCTCACCACGGCTCCATTTCGTCGGTGACACCAAACTTCAGGTTCTCCCCGCCGCAATAGTCGCGCTGGCGACCGGGGTCGTTCACGGTCTCAAAATAATCGCGCGCCGTGGCGGCCACATGCCCGTCGGCAAAAAGGGCGTTTGCCTTTCCCGAATGCCGCAGGTGGATGAACTGCTCCTTGTCGAGCCCGGGGCTGAGGCCGTACCCCTGACTGCGGTAGGCGGGGTGGGTCCAGAGCGAATCGGCCAGCAGGAAGAACTCCGATGGCCGTTCGATGCGACTCAGCGGTTTGTGTTCCTCGCGGATCGGCATTTTCCAGATCGGCGTGCCGGGCGGCACCCAGACGCGCATTCCATAGGTATCCGCGCCCGCCGTGCCGAGCTTGCCGAGGTCGTTCACGATCTTGTAACGCGCCTGCCCGGCGTTTCTCGGAAAGAACGAAGGGCAATAGAAAACGTCGGCATTGGAGACATAACCGAGACCGAAAAGGCGACTCGTCCACATCCTTTCGGTATCGGGCGGTTTGTCGCCATCCGGCCGGTAAAGCCCGAGCGTCCGCGGCAGCAGCGCCCCGTTGAAGTCGGCAGCGTAGGCGTGAATCGCGATCCCGAGGGTCTTCAGGTTGGAGACGCACCGGGTGTTTTCCGAACTCTCCCGCGCCTTGCCGACCGCCGCGTAGAGCAGCAATGCCAGAATGCCGATCAACACCAGCAACAGCAACAGTTCCGGCAGCGTAAACCCGCGCCGGTCAAGAGAGCGCACGGGCCGGGTCGGGGGGCTCGTCGGAAGTCGTTTCATGGAAAAAAAGAAGGTCGGTCGCCCGAGGCGAAAAAATCGCTCCTCACCGACCGACCAGGTAAAAGACAAAATTGCCGCCCTTCAACTGGTAGACCATCTTCTCCGCATCGGGCAGGTTGGTATGAAAGTAAAGCCTTCCCGCCGGAAATTCCGCCTTGCCGGTGGCGCTCAGGTTCAGCGTGCGCCCCGGTGCCGGGGCGTCGAAGGCGATCTCGAACCCGTACTGTACCCGCGGCTCCAGGGCGAGGTCGGGAAGGTCGAGGACGAGGTAGCCACCCGGCTCCAGCACTTCCGGCAAGGCACCGGAGGCGACGAGCACCGGTTCCGGCGCGGGCTCCACCGAGGAGGGCGGCTCAAAACGGACCAGCCGGACGGTGAACGGCGCTCCGGCAGCCCCCTCGCCCACGGCTTCGCCGATGGCTGAAATATGGAGCACCAGCTTGTCGAGCGTCCGCCCCGCTTCCCGGATGGAGAACCGCTGCCCCAGTTCGCGGCGTTCGCCCGGGATGTCGTCGCTGGTCCGTTTCCAGACATTGTTGCCCTCGCCGGTCAAGGGTGCGAAGGCGAGGATCGCCCCGGCGGGGCTCTCATGCGAAAGCGAAGTCGCCACCGTACCGCCCAAAAGCGGCGTCAACAGCAGGCCCGAAAACAGGATCGCAGGAAGCACCCTTCTCATTTTCTCCTCCACAAGACGAACAACCCGACGCCAATCCCGAGCAGGAGCGCCGCCCCCGGCTCGGGGATCGTCTGGAGGACCATCTTCAGGTCGGTGCTCTGGCCGATATAGTTCATCACCCCCGCGTTGGGCGAATTGGCGTAATAAAAGGCGCGCCCATCGGCATAGTCGGTGCCGGTCACCACGTTGAAGCTCTGGCTGGGGGCGAGATCGGTAAAGCCGATCCGGATGGCATAGTACGCGCCGGCGTTGAGCGTCACCGGTGCGTCGAAGCGGAAGGTGAGGTATTGCCCCAGCGTCATTGTTTCAGGCAGGTCGAAGGATCGGTTCATCTTGTTTGGGTCTTTCTATGCGGTTTACTTCACAGGTTTTTTGACATCTTTGCGCGCCTCCCAGAGGGTGCCGAGCGCCGCCGTCGTGCCATACGCCTTGATGGAAAGCTCCTTGGCGAGCGGGTCGGAAAGCGTCCTTTCAAACGTGCCGTTCAAAGCCCCGGCGGCGAGTTCGACCCATTCGCGCCTTCCCGTTGCCAGGCCGGTATAGGCAAGGCCGGGGTAGATCAGCGGATTGAGATTCGGGGTCAGCGAACGGCGGGTCGACTCCCCCTCCACTGTGGCGGAATAGGGCCACGCCACCTGGTCGGGGTGGTAGGAGCGCACGAACCATTCGCAGCTCCCGCGCATCGGGGCGAGCACCGCCGGGTCGTGCGTCAGTTCATGGTACTCGCCCAGCGCCATGATGAGGATGCCAAGGTTGTAGAGACTGTTGCCGACCACCCCTTCGCGCCCCCCGGCATGGGCGGGAGGCAGCGTGTGTTGCCAGATCCCCGTCTGCGGGTCCCATTCGGAAAGGGTCCGTTGCACGATCCGTTTCGCGGCTTCCAGAAACGCGGCGTCGGAAGTCGCCCGGTGGGCCGCCAGGGCCGCCAGGAGCGACCACCCGGCGGAACGCTCGTGCGTCCCGATCTTGGTGAAGGTCGGCGCAAAGGCGGAATGAAGGTGCTCGCCCAGCGCCAACAGCGACTCCATCACCACCGGGTCGCCGGTAAAAAGCCAGCAGTCGGCCATGCCGTCGGCCCAGGTATGGCCATTGCCTGCGGAAGTCGTGTGATCGTACGGGTAGCTCCAGCTCTCCCCGATGCCCGCCTGGTAGCAGACGCCCGTGTGCCCGATGCCGTGTTGCACGTTGGCCCCGAGGTAGTACGGGTCAGGGTAGGCATGGACGATATCGACATCCGCCTGGTGACGCGCGGCGGCCACGGCGTCGTCAAAAAACGCTGCTTTTCCGGTGGCAAAGAAATGGGCAAAAAAGCCGTGCGCGCGGTCGTATTCGTTGTTGCCCCAGTTGTGACCCCGTTCCCCGAACCAGTCGCCCCAGTTGAGGTGCCCGTACTCGCGCTGGCGGCGGCGCTGGTCGCGGTGCCCTTCGAGCGAGCAGTCCATATAACGGTTCCATGCCCCGGCCTCGGGAAGAGGCGCGCCCGGCAATCTGCCGAAAACCTTGGTCGAAGCGAGATAACCCGGGGGAACGATCGCGACAACCGGGTCGCCGACCTCCGCCAGAAGCGTCTGCGGCGTCCCTTTGGCGGCAAAGTCGATGCTGAAACGCTCCGTCAGCGCCATCCCCCATTTCAGGCGGTGGCGGCCTTCCACAAAAGGGTAGCGGAGGTGATCGGGCAACCGTTCGCCGAACCGGTCGGAAAGCTCCGGAAGCAGGGCGAGCCGCACCATGCCCGGTTTCGCCTCCCATCCTTTGGGCCAGCGCTGCTAGAAATCGCGAACGGCGATCTGCACCCGCTCTGCGCCGCTGCGGATGGCGAGCCAGCCCGCCATCTGCCCGGGGGCAGAGGTCGCGCCCTCCTCCAGGCTCCGTTCATCGGCCTGCAGCAGCTTCAGCGGCCCTTCGGATTCGATCACCCGCTCCCCCGCCCCGGCGGTGGCTTTCCACGAGTCGGCCCCGGGAAAAACGAGGTCGATCCCGAGCCGCCTGATGTCGGTAAATTCGAGGTCGGTTTCACTGTTGATGAGTGTGATCGAGAGATCGACCCGGCTGCTGCCCGCCAGAAACCGGAGACGCGCGACATAGCGCATCAGGCTGCCGTGCCCCTTGGTCGAAAATGGCCCCCCGATGCGGATCACGGCATCGTGGGTTCCCGCCCGTTCGATGCGGACACTCTCCGGCGCGCCAAAGGCGGAGGAATGCAGGACGCCGTTTTCGTCCTCCAGCTCAATCCCGGAACTGGCGGCCACCCGCCGCCGTTCAGGCTCCAGCGCATCCACCTTTGCGAACGGCACAAACCGCTCCGTATCGACCACCACCTCCAGCGGCCCGGTGGTGACCCGGATCGCCCCGCGCTCCTGATCGACGCGGAGGGTCCCTGCGGCCCTTGCCTTGCGCGAAACGGCGTCGCCGAACTCCACGGCGATCTTCCGGCTCCCCCGCCCCGCCAGATCGGCCCGGAATTGCAGGAGGAGACTTTTCAGGCTCTGGTCGGGCCAGTGCGCCAGCAGATGCACCTGCGTCGGCAGCTCCTCTCCGCTGGCGACATCGACCACGCGGAGCTTTTCCGCATCAAACAACGCCCCCTGCGCCAAGGGGAACCCGAAGGCGACTTCCGCCCCCTCGCGGGTTTCACCGGCCCGTTCGAGAAGCGTCACCTCCACCGCACGGCGCCCGACGGCTCCCTTCCGCTCCGGAGCCGCGCCCTGAACCGGAAAGCGGACCACCGGCACCGGCCGAAGCGGTTCAAACGGCTTGCTGCGCTCCAGCACGGTGTCAGCGGAAAGCCCCTTGTCGTCCAGCCCGCCATAAGAGACACGCCCTTGTTCCATGGCAGCCAAAAGGGTTCCCGGAACAAGAAGCGTCGCGGCCAGCAGGGTGACCCGGTAAAATGAAAGTGAAGGCATGATTCGGAAAAGGAAGCGGACTCAAACGGTACGGGCTGGGGCTTCTTCCGCAACCGGCGAGGAAGCGGAGAAAAGAGCGGAGGAAAAGGGCGCATGGAGGGCCGCCCCGTGCTCCTGCGCCTCGGCTGCGGCGACGACCCGCATGGTTTCCAGAGAATCCTCCGGGTCGGTATACGGCGGCAGGCCGTTGGCCACCCGGCGGATGACATCGTGTGCCTGCCCGGTGGTGTTGTGGACAAAACGGTTGTCCTCAAGGTCGCTCGCCTCCCAGGTGAGATCTTCCACCACCCGGCTCACCAGCCCGGCCGGAGAATCGCCGAACTCCCAGCGGCGGAAACGGCGCTGAAAAACGTCGGTTTCGATCGCTCCCTTCCGGCCGCAGAGCAGGTAGCGAAGCTCGTGCCCGTCGTCGCTGTGCATGGAGATATGGTTCTGGAGCGGGTCGTGCCGGAGCGTGGCGGCGACCGGCATCATGAAAGTGAGGTGGCTGACTGCGCCGCTCGCGAACCGGAGCGTGGTGTGGTAGTTGTCCCGCACTTCATAGTAGGGGACCACGTTGGGGGCGGAGATGGAGTCGACCTTCACCACCGGGGCATCAATCCACCAGCGCGGCAGGTCAACGTAGTGGCAGAGCTTTTCGCCAAACATCCCGCCACCGCTTTCGCGCCGGTTGCGCCACGAGTGCCGCCCGTGAAATTCCGAACAGATGTAGGTGCATTGCGCGTTGACCACCTCGCCGATCAGACCGGCGTCGATCCGCTCCTTCACCCATACGTAGAGCTGCGAATAGCGGAGTTCGAAGCCGATCTGGAGAAACCCGCCGAGCCGCCGGGCGGTGGCGACCATCTCCTGTGCGTCAGCGAGCGTGGTGGCCATCGGCTTTTCGCAAAGGACCGCCTTTCCGGCTTCAAGGGCGGCAATCGCGAGCGGTGCGTGAAAGGCATTCGGGGCGGCGATGAAGATCAGGCGGATCTCCGGGTCGCTTAGAAGCGCCTCGTAATCGGCCGCGACCTCAATCCCGAAACGCTCCGCCGCGACGGCCCGCCGCTGCGGGTCGGGATCGACCCCGCACACGGAAACGACTTCGGGAGCTTGCAGGATCGGCTGCACGATTTTGAGCCCCATGTTTCCGAGACCGGCGATGCCAACTTTCATCATGGAAGCGAGAGTACCCGATTCGCGCCCCTTGCGTCAACAGGTTAATATCTTATTTTTAACCTGTTAATATGATGTCACAAAAAGTCCGGTATCGAATCGGGGCGGAAGGATCTTCTTTTTTAAGAGCGACCCGGCAAAAGGAGCAGCCATTCCGCGACGGACATCCGAAACACAAAGTACGATGAAATGGTTTCTTCCCATACTACTGACGGGAGCGTGGAGCCTTGGTGTGATCGCGGCGGATACCGGCACCGGGACCGGCACTGCGACCGACAAAGGGACCGCCTCCTCCCAAACCACCCCTGAGCATTCGATGACCGCTGAAGACCAGGGCAACTCGCCGACCGATCGCGCGCTGACCAGCCGCATCCGCGTTGCCCTGATTGAAAACGATCAGCTTTCGGTCTCAGGAAAAAACGTCAAAATCATCACCCGGGATGGCAAGGTCACGTTGCGAGGCGAGGTCGCCAATGAAGCGGAACGTGTGGCAATCAACTCTGCGGCGGAGTCGATCGCGGGCAAGGAAAACGTTTCCGATTACCTCGAAGTCAAACCGTAAACAGAAAGAAAGAGCATGAAACGATCTGTCTTTGGAATTGTAAAAAACCGCGGAGAAGCCGAAACGGCGATTGACCACCTCAAAAACGCCGGGTTCGCCAGTCATGATATCTCGATCCTTTTCCCTGATGAAACCCAACCGGTGACCGGGGAAACCGAAGCGACCAAGGCTCCCGAGGGGGCAACCACCGGGGGGACTACCGGCTTCGTGGTCGGCGGGGTGCTCGGGTGGCTCGCAGGCATCGGGTCACTCGCCATCCCGGGGATCGGGCCGTTCATTGCGGCGGGGCCGATTCTTGGCGCGCTTAGCGGCGCGGCGGTCGGGGCGGCCGTCGGCGGGATTGCCGGGGCGCTGATCGGGATGGGCATTCCCGAACATGAAGCCAAGCATTATGAAAAACGGGTCAAGGAAGGCAATATCCTGATCTCCGTCCACGCCGAAAACGAAGAGGAAGCCAAGCGGGCCAAGGATATTCTCGAAGACCTGCACGCCGAGGATATTGCGACCAGCGGCGAAGTGGAATGGCCGCATGAAACCGCCCGGCAACACCAGGCCGCCACCACGCGGCAGCACCCCCGGGACGACGAGCCGATCGCCCCGCCCTATTCCGGGCCGACGGGCGGCAGCACCCTTCCTCCCGAACAGCGGCGCGGCCCCGGCAACGACCCGATGATCTGACGCGGCGCGTCCAGCAGTCTGTCGGACTTCGAACATTTGAGCGAGGGAATCGTGGTTTGAGGCAGAATTTTCACGGCTTTGAGGAAGTTATGTGAACATAACTGACGAAAACACGGGGAAATTCTGGCCAAATCCACGGTTTCCGCAGCCATTTGAGCGAAGTCCGACAGGCTGCCAGGAAGACTTTTTCGCAGGGACGACGATCGCCGGCATGGTCTTTTGGAGATGAAGTGTGAATGAAAGTCATGAAAAGCCTTTGGAAACCAATCCGCGCGCTTCGTTTGACGAAGCCGGGGTATCTCCACGGTTTTTCAAGCGGAACCTTCTCACCCGCTCCTTGAAAAAGACCTCTGTTGCCGATCGCGGCCTGCGAAAAAAGGGCCGTCTTCCGGAATCGGTCACATCTTCTCAAAAGAGAAGGAAAATGACCCTTCCGGAAGCGGCCCGCCTTGTTTTGTCAAACGGCGACTCCCGCGTTGGAGTCCGTCAGACGATCCCCTGCGCCAGCATGGCGTCGGCGACCTTCACAAACCCGGCAATGTTCGCCCCCTTGACGTAGTTGATGAACCCGTCGGACTCGGTGCCGTAATCGGCGCACGAGTGGTGGATCGCCTGCATGATGGCGTGGAGGCGGTTGTCGACTTCCCCCTGAGTCCAGTTCATGCGGACCGCGTTCTGGCTCATTTCGAGCCCGCTGGTCGCCACACCGCCCGCGTTGGCCGCCTTGCCCGGGCCGTAGCAGATCCGCGCCTTGAGGAATTCATCCGCGGCATCCAGTGTGGAAGGCATGTTGGCCCCTTCGGCAACGCAGATGCAGCCGTTGGAGATCAGCGTGCGGGCGTCGTCGCCATCGAGTTCGTTCTGCGTCGCGCACGGCAGCGCCACCTGCACCGGCACCGACCACGGGCGCTTGCCGGCGTGGTACTCGAGCTTGAACTCCTTGGCGAACTCCTCGATCCGGCCGCGCCGTTCGTTCTTGAGTTCCATGACCCACTGGAGCTTCTCGGCATTGATCCCTTCCTTGTCGTAGACGAAACCGCCCGAATCCGAAAAGGTGTGAACCTTCGCGCCCATATCCATTGCCTTGAGGGCGGCATATTGCGCCACGTTGCCCGAGCCGGAAATGCTGACGGTCATCCCGTCGAGCGTCTTGCGGCGTTCCTGCAACATTTCCGCGACGAAGTAGACGCAGCCGTAGCCAGTCGCTTCGGTACGGATCAGGCTCCCGCCGTAGCTGAGGCCCTTGCCGGTCAGGACCGGGTCAAAACGGTTGGTCAGCTTCTTGTACTGACCGAAGAGGTAGCCGATCTCGCGACCGCCGACGCCGATATCCCCTGCGGGCACGTCGGTGTTGGGTCCGATATGGCGGTAAAGCTCCGACATGAACGCCTGGCAGAAGCGCATCACTTCGCCGTCGCTCTTGCCCTTGGGGTCGAAGTCCGCCCCGCCCTTGCCGCCGCCCATCGGGAGCGTGGTGAGCGAGTTTTTCAGGACCTGTTCGAACCCGAGGAACTTCAGGATGCCCAGGTTGACCGAGGGGTGGAAACGGAGACCGCCCTTGTAGGGCCCGATGGCGCTGTTCATCTGGACGCGGTAACCGCGGTTGACATGGACCTTCCCCTTGTCGTCGACCCACGGCACGCGGAAGATGATCACCCGCTCCGGCTCGACCAGACGCTCGAGCAGTCCGCGTACGGCGTATTTGGGGTTCTCCAGAACGAACGGCCAGAGAAAGGTCAGGACTTCTTCGACCGCCTGGTGGAATTCCGGTTGTTCAGGATCACGGGATTTGACCTGATTTAGAAAAGCTTCGGCTGAGGTATGCATTCGTTTTGGTTATTCCAGTTTTTTGAAGGGGTAGGAGAAATGCTAAAAAACGATGCGATTGCCCAGAAAAATTTTAACTCTTTTGAATTTTTTTCGTCCTATTTCAGCTCTTCCGGCGATATTTTAGTCCCGAATTTGTTCTTTTCACCTTTTATCTGTCGCGGTTCTGTCATCGCGCCGGAGCCATTTTCGCCCGGTTTTCCTCCTCGGCCGGAAACCTTCCGCCGTCACCCGGCGGCGATCCCGGCTCCTGAAAGCAAGGGTGCGATTCAAACCCGTTCAACAGATCGGCCCAGGTCCTCCCGGCAGCCTTTTGCTTTTTCGTGAAAAGCGGAGAGAAAGCCGCTCCTAGCAGTCTGTCGGACTTCGAACATTTGAGCGAGGGAATCGTGGTTTGAGGCAGAATTTTCACGGCTTTGAGGAAGTTATGTGAACATAACTGACGAAAAGACGGGGAAATTCTGGCCAAATCCACGGTTTCCGCAGCCATTTGAGCGAAGTCCGACAGGCTGCTAGGGCGTCGATGGCCGGCAGGGAGCGGGAAAAAAGGTCGAAGAAAAAAACCTCTCAAAGATCGACCGACCGGCCTTCGCGCATCGAGCGGTCCGCCGCGAGCACGATCCGCAGGCTGTTGACCGCGTCGTCAAGATGCGCCGTCAAATCGCCATCGCAGCGGATGGCACCGACAAAAAAGGCCTGTTCCAGCGCGCAGAGACCGTCGTGATCCGGCTCGCCTTCGGTGCTGATGATTTCGTCCGCACGCGCGAACTGCCCGTCGGCCCCCAGTTCGGCGTGGTGGAGGCGGAGCGCCCCGGTACGGGTATGCCCCGCAACGTCGCCGGAGTCGCCGCTCTGGGCGCTGGAGACGATGCTGACCGCGCCGCGCGGGCCGACCACGTCCTTGATAAAGTAGGCTTCCTGGCTCATCATCGGCCCCCACCCGGCTTCGTACCAGCCGACTGAGCCGTCTTCAAACGCCACGTGCAACGCCCCGTAGTTGAACATCCCGGGTTTGATTTCGTCCGAGAGCCGCGCACCGATGGCATGGACCCGCACGGGCCGCGAACGGGTCATCTGGCACATCACATCGACGTAATGGACCCCGCAATCGACGATCGGCGAGAGCGAGTTCATCAGGTTCTTGTGCACGCGCCATTCGTTGCCGAAACTCTGCTGGTTCAAGTTCATCCGCATTACCAGCGGCTTGCCGAGGGTCTGCGCGAGGTCGATCAGCTTCGTCCACGACGGGTGCTGGCGGAGGATGTAACCGACCACGAGCTTGCGGTTGAGCCGCAACGCCGCCGCGCGCACCGTCTCGGCCTCTTCCACCGTTTCGGCGATCGGTTTTTCCAGAAAAACGTGCGCTCCCGCTTCCATTGAGGCGAGGGCAAAGGCGGCATGGGTGTCGGGATAGGTCGAGATGCAGACCGCATCGGGCCGCGTCGCCGCGAGCGCTTCGTGAAAATCGGCAAACCCGGGGCAATCGATCCCGAGTGCCGCCGCCAGCGCCCCCCGGCTCTCCTCCGTCCGGCTGACCAGGCCGACGATCTCACAATCGGGACGCGCGGCATAAGCCTTCGCGTGCGAGGCCCCCATATGGCCGCAGCCGACAACAAGAACACGGAGAGGAGTGGTCATGGATTTTCTGAAAAAAAATTTGAGAGTCTGAACGGGGCCCTTCGAAGGCGCTCGCGGCACCTTACTCCAGCCGCCTGCGCCAATCCAAGAGAGAAATGCCCCGCAACAGCCGTCCGCCCGCTCCCGCTCGTTTGAAGTTTGACATATAGAGTCAAAAATGGCCTCCTGCCTGCGACGACTTGAAAGCATTTATGCTGTAAAAATCAAACCTACAACCATCTAAAAACCCCAAGCGATTTCGCGTCGCTTCGGCTGCTGATCCGCCACGAAACGGCAAATTTCTCAGGAGAAGGCAGCGCTGGACACACGCCCCGGATCGGGACGTGTCGATAGCGTTCTTTTCCGAGGCTCTTTGCCGTGCCTGTGGTGGGACGTGTGTAGATACGTCCCCTTTTCGTTTTCAGGCACGGGAGAAACCGCCTCGGAACAGCAACATGCCGAAGCAGGACTGAGGCTGCGCGTCCGCCCAGCGCACCTCCTATGTCCAGATCCCCATCCGGCGGCTCCGCCGCGCCCTCTCCTTCCGACCTTGGCAAAAACAACCCTTCAACCGCCACGAGTGGCAGAAAGCTTAATTTCGGATGTGGCGCGCGGTTTGCCGATTCGTGGGTCAATATCGACTTCCACAGCAACGACCCGCGCGTGCAACGGGTCAACCTGCTCAACCGCTTTCCTTTTGATTCGGAAAGCTTTGACGCGGTTTATTCCAGCCATGTGCTCGAACATTTCACACAAGCCCAGGGGCGCTTTCTGATCGGGGAGGCCCATCGCGTTCTGCGCAAAGGGGGCGTCCTCAGAATCGTGGTTCCCGACCTGGAGGCGAGTTGCCGCGAGTACCTTCGCGTCCTCTCCCTGCCGGAAGGCGACCGGAAGGAGCAACTTTACCGCTGGATCATCATCGAACTGCTGGACCAGATGGTCAGGCGAGTCCCCTCCGGGCAAATGAAACCGCTGGTGGATGAAATCATGTCCGGAGAAGACGAAGCCCTCAAACGCTATCTTCATTCGCGCACTCAGAACACCCCATGGACCCCTCCCGAGGCCCCCTTGTCCCTGGGGGCAAAACTCCGGAGGCTGACGGTTCAGAAACTCGCCACCAAGGTTTCCTATGGCTACCTCGCCGTGGCGACCCGCCTCATTCCCCGGTCACTGCGCGATCTCGTCCTGGTAAGGACCACGATCGGCGAATGCCACCGCTGGATGTACGATGGGTACAGCCTTGCCAGGCTTTTCAGGGAAGCCGGGTTCCGCGAAGTCCGGCGAGTGGAATACAACCAATCCCGCATCGCCGGCTTCAATCGCGACTGCCTCGACTGTCACGCCGACGGCACGACGTACAAGTACAACTCCATCTATATGGAAGGCGTCCGATAACCCCGGGCGCGCAGCTACCTCTGCACGGATCGCGCCGGGTCATCCTCCGCCTGCGCCGCACGGCTCCAGAGCCGGGCGTCGCGCAGTTCGACGGATGACTTGACTTCGCTGTGCCCGTCGAGGAAGGAGACCAGCGCGTTTCCGTCGTAGCTGAAGCGGAGATTGCCGTACCGGGCGGCATCTTCCGGACCGGGGCGCTCCTTGTCGGATTGTTCCGTCCACCCCGGGTTCACCTTGTCAAAGGGGGTCATCTGCATTCGGGGCGGCTTGACGTAGAAGGTGTTCGACGAAGCGAACGCGATCAGTTTTCCCGGCGAGGCGACCTCGGTCGGGCGGACGGCGAGATCCGCGACCCGCTCCCCCCCTCCCAGGTAGCCGCCGCCATAGCCGCCGACGCAATAGGCGTTCAGCCCGAAGGCCGGGCTGATCGACAATCCATAATAATACCCGGGCGACCCCTTCACGCCCGCCACGCCCGCGCGGAAGGTCGCCTTGTTCGCCCAGGTGACAAACCCGTGCTCCGCATCCCACCCGAGATAGGGAACCAGGCGCAACGGCAGTCGCCGGATCACGATCTCCACCCCGCCGATTTTGGAGAGCAGGCTGGTATCGTCCGGCAGCCGGAGGTCGAGATCGTGAATATTGCTGTATTGGTCCAGGCCGAGCGGAAACCGCCCGCCGTTTTCCTGGGTGGCGAGGAGGTAAGCCTGTGTGACCCGGCGCAGGGCGGCCAGTTCCTCGGTCTTTCGCGCCGACCGGATGCACGACTTCACGGCACTGTAGCCAATGCCTGCGAGCACGAGGATAACCGTCGATGCAATCAAGAGTTCCAGAACCGTGAAACCCGAAACGCCGGCGGCATTCGCACGCCCGCCGTTGCCTTTCCGTACAGAGTCCTGGGGGAACCTGTCAGAAAAGGAAATTTTCATGGTCGGGATGAAACAAAACCTTTCTGCAAACTCCGGAACCGGCGGAGGATCACCAGCGAAACCGCTGCCGCCAGGAGGGCCCAGGTCGACGGTTCCGGAACGGCCACGACCTGGAGGAACTGGTCGCTCTGGTCGATCCGGAGCCCCCTCGTCGAAGAGTGGGGATAGACGGTGAAATTGACCTCGAAACTTTCGACATCAAGCCCCCTCAAATCCCATTGAAAGGCCCACGTCTCCGTTCCCGCCGCCTCGTCCCCGCCCGTGCCGCTGCCGCCGGAGTAATCGCCGACGCCGAGCAGTTCCACAAAGTCGGGCAGAAATGTCTGCGTGGTGCCATTGATCGACAGGGTGACGGGAAAGAGCGCCTGCGTCACCTCAAACGGGGTCATATACCCTTCATTGATCGCCATGCCAAACAGGTTGATCTGAAAGACAACCGTCTCAAGCCCGGCGACCACGTCGGCGCTCCGGATGGAGAGCTGGAAGGGATCGGTAAAGGTCTCCTCGGTAATGTCGGTGCGGGTAGCCAGGTACTCCCTGGTGACCAGCCCGCTTTGCAGCATCTGGATGATCGGGTCGTTGATCGCAAGATCGAGCCCCGTTCCCATGCCTGCCACGTCGTAGAGCCCCACCTCCGCCACGATGCCACTTCCCGCCACGCGGTGCAACTGGGCTCCCGCAGGGCGGTTCTGGGCAAGGAGATAGTCAAGGATGCGCACCCCGGGATGACCCAGATCCTGCGGACCTGTCGGGTCGATCTGGGCAAAGGTGTTGGTCCCCTGCGGTATCTTGTACTTGGTCCTCGTCATCTCGTTCCAGTAGTCGGTGATGACCGTTCCGCCCAGGCCGGGATCGCTATGGCCGATCTGGGACTGGGGAGCCGCCTGGGCGACGGCGGCAAGCACCGCCGTGGCAACCAGCGAGAGATTGAAGATGGATAAGATGTTTCTCATGATTTTAAGATCTCCAAAGAAGCTGGACGGGAAGCCGCAGACAGCCGGTTTTTCCTCCGCCGCAACCCCCAGCCGAGCGCTCCCGCCCCGAGGGCGAGCAGGGCCAGCGAACCCGGCTCCGGAACGACGGCGACATCCAGATTCGCGCCGTAGAGCCCGCTCTGGCCGATGGAGAGCCCATCAACGCCAAACTGGAAGGAGAGCGTATAGTCGAGGTTGTCGTCGTGAAGGTGGTCAAACAGCTTGATGTCGAAGTCGCTTTCAGGCTGGAAGCCATCCACAAAGGCAATCTCGATCCGGCCCGCCATGGAGAAATCGCCGTCGATGGTGATGGAGTCGATCGCCTGAAAGGAGGAAAGCTCCAGCCGCACCGTGCTCCCGCTGTTCAGCGTCAGGTCGTCGAAGAAAGCCAGCGAACCGGTTTCATGGCTGAAGAGCAGGGTGCCGTCGATCGTCGTGGCCCCGCCGATATCGCCGCCGCCGCCCAGGACACCCCCGGCCTCGACGACAACGCTACCCAACCCCGTGCCGGAGGCGGTGACGAAGGTTCCAAACTCATCCGAAAGGTAGTCAGCCGTCCCCTCCACCAGCAGCGTGCCGTTGCGGACCGTCGTCCCGCTGTGGTAGGTATTTTTCTCCGTCAGGACGGTGGTGCCGGGTCCGTCATGCTCTACTCTGAAGCTGCCGGGAGTCAGCGCGTTCCCGCCATCCAGCAGCTTGGTGGAAAAAACATACCGTTCTTCATTGTGATTGAAAATCACCGTGGCATCTCCACCCGATCCGCTTGCCTTGTCCCCGCCTCCCCGGATCTCTGAAGCAAGGATCGTCCCGGCCTTTCCGCCTTCGCCAATCTGGAGAATACCCGTCCCCGTAGAAGGGGGATTCGGGTTCATGGGATGCGACGCCGTCTTCCCGATGCCGACCGCGATCACCCCGGTGCCGTCCGCGCCGACCTTCAGAACACCCCCGTCGGAAACAATCTGCCTGCCCTCTCCGTAATAGCCGATCTGGAGCATTTCACCGGCGTGATGAATCTCCGAACCGATTCCCGTAACCCTTGACACAACGCTATCACGGCTCGTCGTTCCAGCCCCCGCGCCAGTGCCGACGGAAAGATTCCCTCTCACCTTCCCGCCGTCGGAGACATCCAGTTCGCCATGACTAAGGATGATCGACTTGGCAACACCCCCGGCATCTTCCACGAGAAGCTCCGACCCGCTTCCTGATACGGTGATCCTGGCGTTCGTCGTGTTGCCGCTCCTCCCGACTCCAACGCCGTTCGCCCCGCTGACCGTAACCGATGCGCCATTGGTAATATGAACCTCAGCCGTTCCGGAATCCAGCGGGTCGCCGCTCCCGATGGACAGGTCACCGGTCAACTTCAACGTGGCATTGTCCACATTCACGATCCCCGACCCCACGGCCGTCGGCGAGGTATAGTGATAGGCATTGACCGAAAGGGAATAGAGTTCCACGTTGGCCTGGTTCTGAATGTTGAGCACGGCGTTTCCCGCGCCGCCGACGGAGGCGGTGGGATAGGTACCGGCTCCGACCCATTCGGCATTGCTGATCGTCACGGTGGCGTCTGCGCCGGCGCGGGTCCCCAGCCGGACGGAATCCGCCGTAAGGCGAGCCCCGTTGGTGAGGGAAAGCGCCGCCGTCCCGCCATATTCCGCCACGGAAAGAGTGCTCCCCACCGTCAGGTAGCTTCCATTGCCGGAGACGCTCACGGAGCCATTGCCGACCGTGCTGGAACTCGCGCCGATGGAGAGCGAGCCGAGGGTCAGCCCCGAGCCGATGCCGATGTTAAAAAAGTTGCGCGTATTGTTGTTATTGGTGCCGACAGCGAGGCTTCCGGAACCGATGCTTTCCTGGGTCGTCAGGTTCACGGTGGCATACGCCTGGTTGATCGCCGCCTGGCCTCCCGTCGGCGTCCCGCCCGACCATTTTTCATCGTCGGTCCAGTCGCCAATATAGCCGCCGATCCATTCATTGGTCTGAGCCTGCGCAGCGGCAGGGCAGAAGGAATGGACCATCGCGAGGCCAAGGGTATACCGGCAGGCCAGCCAACCAAGACGCCCCGCCGATCGTTTAAGATTCAATTTCATGGGGAAGGTTTATAGAGCGCCCCTCGGCTCCCCGTCTTTCGCTGGATTGTTTTGCCACTTCTTCAGATTGCTTGTGAGCGCAAATCAAGGGCGGGAGCGCGCTTTTCCTGCTCCGGGAGGTCGAAAAACAAGGCGGGACCGCCGGTGATCGGGTTGGGCGTCACGGTGGCGCAAACTCCGAACACCTCCCCCACCCGCTCCGGGGACAAGACTTCCCGCGGGGAACCCGTTGCGACCAGACGCCCTTGCCTGAGCAGGAGAAGACGGTCGCTATATTGCGCCGCGAGGTTGAGATCATGCACGATCACGAACACGGCCGCGCCCCGCTCCGCCATGCGCCGGCAGATTCGCAGCGCGCCATGCTGATGAGCGGGGTCGAGCCCGGAAATCGGCTCGTCCAGTAACAGAAGCGTGCTCCGCGCGGTTCTGCCGAGGCTTAACTGGACCAGCACGCGCGCGAGATGAACCCGTTGCAGTTCCCCGCCCGAAAGGGTGCGCGCGGTGCGCCCGGCGAGGTGGGCGGATTCGGTCCACTCCATCGCTTCCCGCACCATCGCCAGGCTGCGGCGGGCATCCCCATGGGGCGAACGCCCGAGCAGGACCAGTTCCTGCGCGGTAAAATCAAAGGGAACGGCCGACTGCTGCGGCAGGACGGCGCGCCGCTGTGCGAGTTCCTTCAGCGGCCAGCGGGAAAGGGAGCGCCCTTCCAGCGAAATCGCTCCCCCGCCGGGTCGAAGCTGGCGGGAGAGGAGCTTGAGCAGGGTCGATTTTCCCGCCCCGTTGGGCCCGAGCAGGGTCGTCACCTCGCCGGGTCGCAGGTCGAGGTCGACCCCGGAGATCAACGAACGGCCTGCGGTGGCATAGCAAAGATGGGACGCCTCCAGCATCATGACCTCCCGAGGATGTTGCGTCGCTGGCCGAACAGCATCGCCAGGAAAAAAGGGCCTCCAAAGGCGGCGGTCAGGATGCCGATCGGCATTTCCGCAGGCGCGACCAGCGTCCGCGACGCGGTATCGGCCACCGTCAGCAGGATCGCGCCGAGCAGGGCGGAACCGGGGATCACCCACCGGTGGTCGGGCCCCAGGAGGAGGCGGACCAGATGCGGCACGACCAGGCCGATAAACCCGATCAACCCCGTAAACGCCACGCAGACGCCGACCCCTGCGGCGGTCGCCACCACCATGATCCGCTTGATTCGCTCCACGGAGAAACCGAGGTGTTCCGCCTCCGCTTCGCCCAGCGCCATCGCATTGAGCCCCGGGGCAAAGAACGGCGCCAGCAACAGCAGGCCGAGACAGAAGGGCGACGCCAGGGCCAGCGTCTCCCAGGTCGCCGCGCCGAGGCTGCCGAGCGTCCAGAAGGAAAGGGTGCGCATCTGGAGATCGCTGGCCATGAAAGTGCTCACGCCGATGACGGCCACTACGATTGCGTTCATGGCGATCCCCGCCAGCAGCAGCATCGCCACCGCCGTAAAGCCGCCGACCGTGGCAATGCCCTGAACCAGCATCGTCACCAGAAGCGCCCCGACAAAGGCAGCCACGGGTAGCCATCGCAGGTCGCCAAGCCATGAGACCCCGGGAAAAAAGGCCGTCCCGAAAACAATGATGGTCACCGCTCCCAATGCGGCGCCACTGGAAACGCCGATCAGCCCCGGGTCCGCCAGCGGGTTGCGAAAAAGCCCCTGCATCAGCGCGCCCGCGACCGAGAGCGTACCGCCGACCAGCAGCCCGAAAAGCAGCCGCGGCAGACGCAGGCTCCAGAGCACCGCCTCAAACGGCGAAGCTTCAGGCGGCGCACCCGACGCCCGCGCCCAGAGAAGCTGCGCGACTTCTTCGAGCGGGATCTTCAACGCCCCGGCGTGCAGTGAAAAAAGCGCCGCGCCGAGCAGGGCAACGCCGAGAAACGCCATCACCGGCACCCTGCCGCGTCGCCTCAGGGAACGGGAGGACATGATGCTCCGTGCAGTTTCCCGGACAGCTCCATGACAGCCTCTCCCAACCGGGGGCCGAAGCCGAGCAGCGCCAGGTCGTCCATTGCGATCACCCGCCGCTCCCTCCCTGCTTTTGTCAATGCAAGGCCGGGTTGTTTAAGGAACTCATCGATCCCGCCGGAACTCTCCAGCCCGCGCGTGGTGACGAGGATGACCTCCGGCGCAGCCGTGACGACCCCTTCCGCCGTCAGCGGACGGTAGCCTTCATATTGATCGACGGCATTGATGCCGCCGGCCAGCCGGATCATCGTTTCCGCTCCCGATCCCCGCCCGGCCACGTTCATCAGCGCCCCGCCGCGCGTATAGACAAAGAGGACCCTCGGGCGTTCCCGCGTCGCCGCGACCTGCGCGGCAGCCTCCTTCAGGTCGTTCCCGACCCGCGCGATGAGATCCCCCGCCTCCCGCTGCCTTCCCAATGCCTCGCCGATGGCCGCGATCCGCTCCATGGCCGATTCCGGGGAAGGCCGGTTGGGGAGCCGCAGGACCTTGACGCCCGCCGCCTCCACCTGCCCGAGCGCCGCATCGGGACCGGCATCCTCGTTGACCAGAACCAGCGACGGCTGCATCGAGAGGATGCCCTCGGCGGAAAGGATGCGGGAATAGCCGATCTGCGGAAGCGCCGCCGCTTCCTCTGGGTAGACACTGGAGAGATCGACCGCGACAAGCTGTTCCTGCGCCCCGAGCGCATAAATCGTCTCCGTAATCGCTCCCGCGCCGCTGACGAGGCGGGGCTTTCCCTCGCCCGGCGTTTCCGCGCGAAGCAGGGCCGCCAGCCCGACCATGAGCCAGAGCAACACCTGCCAGAATTTCAAGTCCGGACTCATGGCGAGGGCACTTCGCTTAACATCCGACGCCACTGCCGGTCCTCCGACTGGCCTTGTCCCCGCTTGGCGAAGAAGAGCGCGATGTTGTTGCCGTCGGCGTCAAAAAGTTCCAGCGAAGTGATCACCCCGTCGAGAGTCGGCTTGCGAACCACCCACGCCGAGGCGACCAGCGGCAGGCAAAGGTGGCAATGGAAGTCGGGCTCGGCGATGTCGAGCCACTGGTCCTGAAGAATCCTGATGGCGCGGATGATCCCGGCGTGAATCTGAAGACATCCCGGCGAGCGGATAAAGATCATGATCCGGAGTTGCCGGGCCGCCACCGCTTCCAAGAGCGTCTGGATCGCCCCGACCTCCACCCGGCGGGTGTAGCCTTCGGGCGCGAGTCGCAACGCCTGTTCGCGCCGCAGCCCGAACTCCTTCAGCAGATCGGCAAAGTAGGCGGTATCCTCCAGCGCCAGCCATTCCTCGCGGAACGCGGCGATGTCGACATCGTGCCGCTCCCCCTCCAGTTCCGCAGGTGCGATCACCACCGGGCCAGCCTGGTCGTCCGCGCGAAAGCGGTCGACCAGTTCATGGTAGACATCCGCGGCCCCCTCCTCCTGTAGATAGACTTCAAACACGGCAACCCCGCACGCATCGAAGAAGCGGAAACTCCTCCCCGCGCGCTCGCCCGCCGTCCTGATCACCGCAAAACCGTAATGCCAGTGCTCCATGAAAAGCCGCAGGTCGATCTCCGACCCGAGCACCACGCCGATTTCGCCATAGAAGTCGATCTGCTCGAAGTTCCCGTGGCGTTCGTGCAGACAGACATCGTTGCGGGTCACGCACATCACCCGCCCCAGCCGGGGCAGTTCCCGGAGCAGCCCCTTCCAGTCGCCCTCCAGCCGGGTCACCTCCCCGCCGCACCCGGCGGCGAGCAGCGCCGCTTCACTGGTGCCGAGTTCGTAGGCAGCGTCGCGGATGCGCAGGCCGGGTTGCCGGGTCAGCAGATGGTGGCAGAGGTTCCTGAGGTCTTCAATATCGGTATTCATGCCTGATGGTCCGGATCAAGTAAAAGAAGCTAGCCACCCATGCCCGGCAATTCCTCGACCAGTTCGCGCCAGTCGGTATGCTCCCGTTCCAGCCGTCCCCGCTTTCCGTAGAATACGGCGACGTTGCTCCCCTCTTCGTCAAACAACTCGACGGAGGTGACATTCCCGAAGAACGTCGGCTTCCTGACTTCATAGGCATGCGCAATGGAGGGTTCATGAACATCGAGGTGAAAGTCGCGTTCACGCACCTGGAACCACTCTCCCGCATTCGAAAAATTGCTGGCCGGTCCGCTATGGATTTGCAGGCAGCCGCGATTGCCGGAGAAGGTCATGAACCCGACCCCCTTCCGGGCGGCCCGTTCAAATAACTCGCGCCCGGCATGCCTGGGCAATGGCCGCACCAGTTCCGGCGGGGCAAGGCGCAGCGCCTGGATGCGGCTCAAACCGAACCGGCGATGAAGCCGGAAGAACTGGTGCGTGTCCCACATCTTCCGCCACCGGGCGCGAAACGCTTCCACGTCGATCTCGTCATCGGGAATTTCCGGCTTCACCCTTCTCGGTTCCACCGCAAGGGACCGCCCCTGATCGGGGCTTCTGTACGCCGTGGCAATCGCGTCGAATGCCGGGACATGGCTTCCCTCGACCAGGAAGATCGTATGGATCGGGTCGCCGTATTTTCCGAAAAACTGGAGGCTGCGTTTCACGCGGTCGCCGTTCGGTTCGCTCACGGCAAAGCCGAAGCGCCAGTTTTGCATGAAGAGCCTCAAATCAACCTCGGGCCCGCCGGTCTGTCCGGCGTCGAAGATGAACCTTACCCAGCGGTAGGGACCGAAGCGGTTGTGGATGATGGCCCGGTTTTCCGTATGGCACCGGACGGGTCCCAGCTTTGGCATCTCTTTAAGCACCTTTTTCCAGTTTCCATCGAGCCGGACGACATCCCTGCCGCAACGGGCGGCCAGGCGTTCGGCTTCGCTTTTTTCAGGTGGCACGGGAAGGGGGGAGGCACTGTCGGAATGGTGATAGGTTGTCATAGGATTGGGAGTTTTGGCTTGAGGCTAGACTCGGGGCGTTCTCTTCCGCTTGCTCGCCGTTGCGCGGTCGGTTCTCAAACTTGCCTTTTCGGGGAGCGGATCATTTTTCGGAAGTATAGATGCTGGGCAGGACCCCGTACTGCTCCACAAATGCCTTGATGAAGGCGCTCAGGCTGGAGTAGCCGACCGCGACGGCGATATCGGTCACCGACATGGAGGTGGAGCGAAGCATCTCCGCCGCTTTCTCGATCCGCCGCTGCCGCAGGTATTTCGGAATGCTGACGCCGCACTCCTGTGAAAAGATCCGGCTTAAATGGAATGCGCTGCAACCGACTTCCGATGCCAGCAGTTCCAGCGAGGGCGGGTCTTCCATATCGCGCTCCAGCAGGAAACGGGCATGCTCCACCCGCTCGCGGTTCAGGCGCTTGTGCCGGTTGCAGAAAAGCTCGAGGGGCCGGTTTTCCCTGAAAAGGGTTGCTGAAAGGATCTCCAGGATTTTTCCCTGATACCAGGTCTTGTGCGCCGCGGGAAAGACGGGCGGCTCCAGCAGGTGCATTCGCAGGGGGAGCAGCGCGGTTGAAAGCTGGGAAGCACACTGGAGGTCTTCCCTCTTCGGATTTTCAAGGAAATGGACGATCTCCGGGCGGAGATGATCCATGGCCCCGCGAAACTGCTTCTCCAGAAAGTCGGGGGTCAGCTCGAGAGTAAAAAAGCGATGGATGGAGTCAGAGTGACGCCGCGCCGGTTGCTGGGTGCCGTAGACGGCGATCTGGCCCGATTTCACCTCACGGGCGGTGCGCCCTTCGCCGATGACGCCTTCGCCGCCGAAGTTCAGGCAGATTTCAAGCGTCTCTTCGTGAAAGCTTTGGGACCACTCCAGCGTGTCGCTCAGGTGAAATTCATGCCACTCCAGGCTGAACCCCTCGCTGAAGATACCACCGTGCACAGGCTTCCAGATGCCCCGGACTTTTGCCCAGGCCGGATGCTCTTCGAAGGTTTCGCAGTCTCTGGAAGTAGCGTTAAGGATGTGAGGACCGTAACGGCATCCGGGCAAACCGGCTTGCTTCCGCTTGCTCGTACGGTTCTTTGAATTGCTTGCTTCAATCCTTCAGAGTCAATCCTTCAGAGCAATCCCGAGCGGCTTCCCGGCAATCCGGCATGAGCAAAGATCGCAGGAATCGACGATAAAGGGGGGATGACTTCCCTGCCCCGATGGCTTTCTTCCGCGCTGGCCGCGATCACCGGCCTCCTTCTCCTCCTGACAGGCTCCCTCTTTGCGGAGGAGATGCCGGGGCTTCTGCCTTCGGGCGTTTCCGCCTCCTCCTCGTGGGTTGACCTTGGCAGCGCAGCCCTCCCGCAGCATACCCGGGATCTCGTACCATGGAAGGAAGGCGTCCCGGCCCAATCGGGAGACGTTTCCGTTACCTTCCGGCGCTTGAGCGGTTCAGGTTACGCCGCCGCCCCCGGCCTCTATTCGGGAAGCGCCGATTACGTCGGCCCGCTCAAGCAAAAGATCTTTTCCGGAGAGGTATCGCCAGCGGACCTTCCCGAACTGAAACCGGATGATTTCATCAACCCGGGCGTTTTTCAGGTTTCGACCGCCTCTCCCGCGCCGAAGCTGCAAACCGTCGCGTTTCTCATCCGCATCAAAGGATTCCCGACCGGCAAACACTTCACGCCTTTTGAGTTGATGGAGCGCATCTTCCCGGCCACCCTCAGTTACAATCAGGGGGAACAGGCGCTGACCGCCACCCGCCGCAAGAGGATCTCCTCCCGGATCGACCAGGGATTTCCAGAGGAGATTTACGCGCTGGAATGGGATCTCGCCGCGCTTGGCGAGCCGGTGCGCGAGTTCCGGCTGCAATGGGTTGTCTACCCTCACTCCTGCATGACCGGTCTCCGGGTGGAACAGGCCGGCGCTCCCCTCCAAGGCTCCGAACCCTGAGAGGCCGTTAAAGGGCCTTTTTCACAGCCTCTGACAAGATCGCGACAGAAAAAGGCAACGACAAGCAAGCAGGGAGAGCGGCGGGATTGCTACCTTCACCCCCATCCATGAAAACATCGCTCTGCATTCTTTACGCCACCAACACCCGCGACCCGGAAACCATTACCCGGTCGGTTGCTTCGACGACCGGCAGGCAGAAAGCGAACCCGGTTCACGACTATAGCTTTGAACTGCACGCGCTGGAAGGGCAGGTGCTCCTCATCGCCAGCAGCGATGCCCGCGTCGAGTCCTCAAGCATTGCGAGACGTTTCCAGGAATGGCTAAAGAAAAAGACTTCGCTCCTTTCCGGCGTCCGCTACTCCGTTTACGCCTCCGCCCCTTCCCACCAGGGCTTTTTCGAATTTGCCGGAACGCTCGATTCCGAGTTGAAACGGCTCGGAGCCATCCAGGTGCTCAAACACCTTGAAAACCCGTGGCCTTCCGCCGACACGGCACGGCACCGCGCACGGTTTGACGCGATCTTCCCCGACGCCGTCGGCATCGAAGCGGCGGCCGTGGCTTAGCGGCTTGGCGGCTTAGCGGCTTGGCGGCTTAGCGGCTTGGCGGGGCCGCGTCGAGCCTGCGACAGGTGGCTCCCGCCCGTTCCTCCGGGGCGATCACCTCATACACCCCGGGGTCAGCCATTCCAAAGCAGACCTCCCTGAGCAACCCGACGCCGCGCCTGACCATGTCGGCGGAAGGCTCGCTCATCGCCGACCATCGGATGACCGCACGATCCAGCACCGCCTCTTCGGTCACCGCAATGACGGAAAGCTCATCGGGCAAAACAATACCGGCCTTCTGGACCGCTTTTTCAAAGGGGTCCAACACCAGACCGACGATGACCGCGGTAAAACGCCGGGCCTGCAGGAATTCATGAATCTGCGTCATGATGGATTCAGGGGAGACCCCGCCGACCACCACCTCTCCCTGAAGAAAAAGCATATCCTCCTTCATTTCCGGGAGCGCTGCGGCTTGCATCGCCGTCCGGTAACCCTCGAAAAACTCCATGAAAGAGTGTCCGCGAACCGGCGGGCCGCCGATGAACCCGATGCGCGAATGACCAAGCCCGATCAGCTTCCCGGCGGCACGCCGGGTCGCCTCAAGGTAGTCGTAACTGACCGCGCTCATCTTCCGGTTCCGGATGGGACGACCGATCACCATGATCGGCACGGAAAGTTGATCGAGCACCTCCCGGGTCAACCCACTCAAGGCCTCACTCCATTCGGGAAGCGTCCTGAAAATCAGTAGCCCGTCGTACCCGGAAGGAGGTTGGCGGAGCGTTTGCATCAAATCCTCCACGGTTGGTATGTAGTGGTAATGGATCTGAAGATGGTTGGCCTTGGCCGCATCGGAAATCCAGTCGTAGTGCAATGGGGCCACCGACCAGTGGTCGGCGCGGAAGCGCTCCAGCGCAAGGATGCGAAGCGGCCGCCGCCTCGGCGGCTCGAGCACGAAGTTTCCCCGCCCCTGGGTGGCGCTCAGGTAGCGACGCCCGATCAGATCCGAAAGAGCGGAGCGCAAAGTGCTGCGGCTCACCCCGATCAACCCCATCAACTCCCTTTCCGGAGGCAGACGATCGCCGGGCCGCAACCTTCCCTCTTCGATCCTGCGCTCCAGAAGGGTCGAGATCTGCCGATAAAGCGGCGCTTCGGAACGGGCATCGATCTCCGCGGCCATCCCTCGGTAAACGTCCCGGCATTCTTTTTCCTGCGGCTCTTTGTATGACTCGCTCTTCGACAAACAGACCCTCATCAGTACCATAGAATGCCATAACGCCGGGAAACGTCAATTCCCCGCGCTTTCCCCTCTTTGCAGCTCCTCTTTCCTGAAAAAAATCTTGCCCTCGCATAAAAATTGGTATGCAATGGTATTCATGAAAGCGCTTTTCCCCTCCCACCCGTGGACCGCTCGTGCCCGGGTCGTTGTTTTCGCCGCCATCTGCCTCCTGCCCCTCTCCGGAGCCACCCGCGCGAACGCCCAGACCTGGACCAACAACACCACCGGCACCTGGAACTGGGGCGATGGCGGCAACTGGGAGGATGAAAACGCCCCCGCCAATCCGGCTGACGAACCGGTTCTCTTCGACCCGGGCGCCATCAACCTCACCGTGGTTCTCAATACGGAGGGAGATCAGATCCTTCGGCAAGGGCTCGAACTAAGACAGCGCACCTCGGTCCCCGGCCTTGTTACCATGGATCTGCAAGGCAAAAAGCTGATCCTCGACGGCGGAGCCCTGGTTCTCAATGCCAACGACTCCGCCAAGACTCCCCTGACGGTCGCCGCCTTTTCTTCCGGGACCGTTCAACTCGGGACGACGGAAAAGGCCGCCGACCTCCTGCTCGGGATCGAGGGCATGAGGAACACGGCCAACACCAAGACCATGCTCTTTGCAGCGGGCTCGACCCTCGACACCTTCCATACCGCCAATCTGCTGATCTCGACCGACGGCGGGAGCCAGTCCAAGAACTATGCGCTTGACCTCTCCGCCGCCAACCTCCGCTCCGGTGAGGCCGAAAAGACCCTGGCCGTCACCGATACCCTTTCCATCGCGCAATCCTGGGTGGACACCCCGACCACCGATCTGAGGACCAAGGTCGGCGCCCTGAAACTCGGCGTCGTCTCGACCCTTGCCATTGGAAAAGACCTAATCGTCGGCCAATACCAGCGGGGAGAGACCGGTGGAAACAGCCTGACGGAGGTGGCCGGCACCTTCGACTTTGCAGCGGCAAACCCCGAACCGGTTTCGATGACCGTCGGCCGCGACCTCAGGATCGGCGTGGGCGACCGGGCCACGGGAGCGATCCTCAACGCGCCCGCCACGCTTCACCTTGCCATCGGCACGGAACAGACGGCGGTGGAAGATCGCGGTGTCATCCAAATCGGCTATAAAAACCAGTCTCAGGGAACCGTCAACCCGGACGGCGCCACCAGCGGCTCCTTTGTCGGCGGTGCAGAGGGGGGCACCTTCTCCGCCTTCGTCGCCGAACTTAGAATCGGCCAGAACACCCGGGCGGGCGGATCGGCCACGGGGCTTCTTGATTTTCGCCATGCCACGCTTGAGCAGATGGTGATCACCGGAGATGCCGTCATTGGCGACGGGGTCAACGCCGCCGGTTCGCTTCACCTCAACGGCGGGGTGGTCACCTCCGACAACCTCGTCGTTGGAAACGTCACCGGCAGCGAAACAAGCCTGCTCAGTCTTGATGGAACCCACTGGCAGGTTGCCGGACCCTTGCTGGTCGGCGGGTTGGGCGAAATCCGGCTCGACATCCGGAATGCAAACGGCGGCATCGACCTTGCCAGCGATCAGGCGATTGACCTGACCATCCAGAGCGGCGGCCTCATCCGCGCGCAGTTCCATGCCCCGGCGGGAAATGAGACGCTCTGGGCGATCCGGATGGCCGGTGACCAACAGGAACGGTTTCAACTTTACCTCGACAACGACCGACTTGTCGCGGAGGGCGAATACGGCTCCCTCGCGACGCTCTTTTATGATGGAGTGCATACCTATTACGGCATCGCCGCCATCCCCGAGCCCTCCGTTGCCGCCCTGTTCGGGTTGATTGCCGGAGCCATCGCGTTGGGGCGTGTCAAGGCAAACAGAAAAAGAGGTTGACCGTGCGGGTTCCAAGTCAAAAACAGGCGGGTGAAAGAGGGGCCGCCAGCGTCATCGAACTGCTGGTCGTCGTCGGCGTTCTGCTCGCACTGGTCGCACTGGCGTTCCCCTCCGTTCAGGCGCTCCGGTCCCGATCGCACACCGCCTCGTGCATGGGCAATCTGCGGGGGATCTTCCATGCTTCGCTTGCCTACCACGCCGATCACAACGGTCAATGGCCGCCGACTCACGCTTCCAGCGGCGGTCTTCCCTTTACGACCTCACTGGCCGACTACCTTGGCCCCTACCCCCCGACCAGCTTGTCGGGCTGGAATCGCAGCCCGGTGGTCTGCCCGGCGGATCGCTACCATATCCCCGACAAACCCGGCAAAGAGGGCGTCTATCAGGTCGGCTCTCCAAAGTACGGACTGAGCTATGCTCAAAATGGCTATCTTACCAACCTCACCGCCTACTTCGGGGTCGGCCCCCGCCCATCGGTGGCCCACCCTTCCAAGCTGGCCGTTTACATGGACTGGGAGCAACACTACATCGCCGAATGGAGCACGCTCAACGGCGACGCCGGTCAAAGAAAACTCGCGCTGATGAAGCGCCACTCCGGCAACACCCACGTCATTTTTGCCGATGGCCATCTTGAAGCCGTCCCGATCACGGACATTCCCAACTCCAGCCCCCCTCCCACCCTCTTCTGGACCGGGCGGGACTCGGGACAGCGGCCATGAACCAAAACCGTACCCTTTTCCATTGATTGCCTTGAAAACCAGCCTTGAAGATCCCTTCGCAGCAGAGACTTCCGTCAAAAGCCCGTGGATGAAACAGCTCCGCGACCGGAATCCCGGCCTGTTTCAGGCTCCTTCCTTCTGGCCCGTCGACCTGGAGTCGATCAACCGACAACTTCAGGCCAGCCGCGCCGGAGAACCGTTTCGAGCGGGGACCAGCAGCGGCGGAAGGCCGATTTCGGGGATCGCCTACGGAGCCTTCGAGCCGCAGACGCCGACCGCCACCATCTCCAGCGCGATGGCTTCCGACCGCCCTGCGGCCTTCTATGATCCCTCAAAACGGACGCGCCCCGTCCTGGTCATTATCGGCTCGATCCACGGCGGCGAGACCGAAGGGACCGCCCTCTGCATGAATCTGGTCAACCTGATGGAGACAGCGACCGATCTTCGCGGGAAGCGGCACGACAAGCTGCGGGAAACGCTGCAACAGGTCCGTCTGATCCTGATTCCGTGCCTCAATCCCGATGGCCGCCATACGGCGTGCGTCGCGCACCTGAACCAGGCCACTGTAGAGGAACTCTTCCTCGTGCAACAAGGTGTCTGCGCGAACGGTTCGTTGTTTCGCGGACGCAAGGTCAAGGAAACCGCGCCGATTCCAAAAGGCTTTCTCCAGCACATGGGCGGCTATTACAATGCGGACGGCGTTAATCTGCAACACGACGACTTTTTCGGCCCCGGTCTCGCTCCCGAAAACCTCGCCATCCAGTCGGTTTTCCGGAAGGAAATCCCCGATGCCTTTCTGGTGTTGCACGCCCATGGCGCTCCGGCGGCGTTCATCACGCCGGATGCCTACCTCTCTCCGGGTTACCAGCGAAAGCAGATCGAAGCGGCGGGGTTTATCCTCTCGCGCCTCGTGGAAAGAAAGATCCCGATCCTTACCCCCGAACAACTGGCGGTCCCGCCGTGGAGCTTCTACTTCCAAACCTGGCTCCACCACATGAGCGGAGCCCTTCCGCTGCTCTTCGAGTTCTCCCACGGCCTGAAGGAAACCCCCTGTTCTCTGGAGGAGATCGTCGATACGGGGCTTCTTGTCACCCAGGCCTGGGCGGAGTATTGCCTGACCTTCCATGCGCGACCCGGGGCCAACGAGCTTTTCGGGCGAGTCACCCCCACCCGGTAGCCAGAAGATGAACCGATCTTTCATCACGGCAATTTTTGCCCTCTGCCTCGCCTTGCAGGCCAGCCTCCGCGCCGCACAACCGCTGGCGGCCTTTCAACAGGTGGTCGTGGCTGAAGACGCCCTTCCGGTCACCCGCTTCGCGGCGGAAGAACTGGCGCAACATGCAGGCAGGATCAGCGGCAAACCCGTGGAGGTCATCACCCCCTCCACCTATCGCCAACGGAAGGAAAACTTAAGTTTCTTTGTCGGCTCGGGGGCGGCTCAGGAAGCGCTCGACCTCCAGCTTTCCCCTTGGAAAACGGATGAAGAATGGATGCTCAAGACGATCCCGCAAGGGCTTCTGCTGGCGGGAAACGACGCCCCCGGCAGCGCCACCTCGCTGCGCGTCGCGGCGGGAAGCCAACTGGCGGTCTATACCCTGCTGGATGACTACCTCGGCGCAAAATGGTTCTGGCCCGGCCCTTCCGGAGAGCATCTTCCCTCCCGTCCTGATGCCGTCATTCCCACCCTTGACCGCCGCGAATCGCCGACCTTCATCATCCGCCAGTATGGCGTTGGCTATGGTGCCTACCACACCCCTTCCTTCCGAAAGGAAGTCGGCAAATGGCAGCGCCGCACCCGTCAGGGATGGGTACCCCGCGCGTGGTTCGGGCATAGTTGGGCCTATGCCTTCAAAACGGAGGAGGACGGGGGCGACCTTCTCGAAAAACACCCCGACTGGTTCGCTCTGGTGGAGGGCAAGCGCCGCCGTCCGCAGATGTGTACCACCCACCCCGAAGTCATTGACCGGATGGTCGCCTTTGTCCTTGCCGATACCAAAAATGCCATTACCAGCATCTCCCCGAACGACGGAAAGGGTTTCTGCGAATGTGAACGGTGCCGGGCGCTCGACGACCCGGAGCGTCTTTCCTATGACGGCCAGACCCCCGAATTGAGCGACCGCATCTTCACCTACGCCAACGAAGTCGCCCGGCGGGTGCGCGAAAAAGATCCCGCCAAGGGGGTTGGTATCTTTGCCTATACCTATTATACGACACCCCCTGTCCGGATCAAAAAGCTGGAGCCCAATCTCTACCTCTCCTTTGTCCATACTTCCCGGGACGATCTCGACCCCGGACATGCCGCGAAATGGGAAAAACTGATCAGCCAATGGCAGGAACGGGGCGCGCGGATGATCCTGCGTGAAGGGTGGGGCGATCACTACCTGCTCGACCTCCCTTTTCTCTACCCGAAACAGATCCACCACGCCGTCCGTATAGCGGTACGGAACGGCTTCGTCGCCAATTACGGAGAGGGTAGCAAGGCATTCTCCACCCAACTCCCGAACACATGGGTCGCCGTCCGGATGATGTGGAACCCCGGCCAGAGCCTCGAAAGGCTGACCGACCAACTCTACGCTTCGGCCTACGGCCCTGTTGCCGACGAGATGAAAGCCTTTTTCCGGACTTATGAAAATGCGCTGAAAAAGAACTGGCCCCGGCGGCGGATGATCCTCCCCAGGCCCGACGTGAACTACGAGAACCTTTACAACTCATGGACGCGGCTCTTCCCCCGCGAGGTTGTCGAAACGGCGCAAGCCCATCTCCGGCAAGCCGAAGCAAAGGCCCCGCCGGGAGAATACGCCGACCGGGTGGCGTTTCACCGCATCGGGCAGGAATATACACGGACCATGCTGGAGCTGTTTGGAACCTATCAGGCCCTGACCGACCTCGGGATGACAGGGCTCGGGTTCAACCCATCCCCTGAAGCGAGCGCGACCGGTTGGAGCGATTCAGGGGAAGAGAGCAGGCAAGCTCTTCTGCAACGCGCCTATGCACTCGGCGAAAAGCGCGAAGCCCTGCTGCTCGCGCACCGCGACCGGGCCGCTCTGGACGAAGGGCTTTACGCCTTTACCAACGACAAAGGTTATCGCCAATGGCACGCAGCCATCAAAAAAGCCCTCGGGATCACCACCCCTTCCCGACTCACCGGCGAATCGTTGGCATTAGAACCGACCCCATGAACCGCGTCCTCCTTCTCATCGCAAGCGCCCTTTTCACCTTTCAGTTACCGATGGCCGCCCAACCTTTTCCGACGCCCTCCACCGCCCCGATTCAGTCCCTGCTTGATGCGGCCCAGCCCGGCGCAACGGTGGAAATCCCCGGCGGCATCTACTTCGGGCGCTTGAGCTTCCCGCGCGATGGCGAACCGGGGAAACCGATCACCCTTCGACCGGAGGAAGACCGGATCGTGATCATCAACGCGGGAAGACGGCTGGAGGTCGCCCTCTCCCCCGCCCCCGGGCTTCCCGGTGTTTTCAAGGGAAAAGTGGCGCCGGGCATCCTTTCCAGCGAGGCGGGTCTCTGGGAGATCGCTTCCCGCCTGCGCCTGAAACATCTTCATGACCCGGGACAGTGCGCCCGGCGGCTCGCCTCGTGGCACTACTCCCCCCAAAGCGGCGAAATCTTCATCCGCAGCAGCGGACGCCTTCCCGCCGACAGGATGGAATACTGGATCGAATCGGATCAGCCCGCGATCACCATCTCCCGTTCGCACGTTCGGGTCGAACGGCTCCACGCCACCCTTGGAAAGCACGGCATTTTTGTGGATAAGAAGACAAAGGATGTCCGTGTGCGCCAATGCCGCGTCTACTGCAACAAAAGCGCGGGGATTCATGTCACCGGCACGGATCACCGGATCGTTGGAAACAGCGCATTCCATAACAACCATTACGGCATTCAGCTTCGCTACCATCTGGAGCGGAGCCAGGTCGCTGACAACCTCTGTTACCTCAACGGTCCCGCCAATGGCGAAGCGACCGACACTTCCGAACCGACCGACCTCGGCATCTATAGCAAGGGAGCCTACAATCTGTTTGAAGGGAACATCGCCTGCGGGTTTACCAAAAACGCCTACCGCAACAAGTACGCGGAGAATGCCACCAACCTTTTTCGCGGCAACGTCGTCAAAGGCAACGCCAACCCGGCGCGGGCTTCCGTCCATGGAAACACCTTCCTTGTCGTCGCACCGGGGCCACGCGCCGGGATGTACCTTGACGGCGAAGCAACCTTCCCGCCCGAAAGATGGAAAAAGGCCGACCCGACCGGCCTGCAACGCGCCGCCAACCTGATCCATCCGGCCCTGCACCGGGAAGACCCGCGTTTCTGCGATCCGGAATATCGCGACTTCCGGCTTCAGGCAGACTCTCCCTACCGGGGGCAGGGAGCGCACCCCGGGTTTGCCCCTGTGTTTTATGTGGACCCCGCCTCCGGACGGGAGGGGAACGACGGCCTGAGCACCAGAAGACCGTTTGCGTCGATCAACGCCGCGCTCGCGGTCATTCCGGGAGACGCCACCCTCTATCTCCTGCCCGGCGAATACAGCGAACCGGTCACCTTCACCTTCGGCGGTCCCGAAGGCCACCCCCTCCGGGTTCGCGCCTGGCAGCGTTCACGGGAAGTCGTGGTGAGCGCACCGTGGACCCTTTCGGGCGCACTCAACGCCGACCTTGACTATAACAAGACCCCGGGAGCCAATGGCGTCGAACTCGAAGGCCTCCATTTCAGGGACGCCGCTCTTTTGATCCGTCGCGCGGAAGGTGTCCGCATCGCCCAATGCCACTTTGAGGGCCCCAAAGCCGGTGTTTTCCTTGAGCAATCGGAGAAGATCGCACTGGTTCACAACACCTTTACCCGCTCTGCCGTGGCCGTCCGTTCCCGCCAAGGCCGCTCCCTCTCGATCACGCAAAATCTCTTCGACGATTCCGGAACGACCTTTGACCTTGATCATCTCCGTTCGATCCATGCCGACTTCAACCAGTACCGTCCTTTTCTGGCGAAAGTCGGAAGCGATCAGCGATTCGAAGCGTTCCAAACATGGACGGAAAAAACCGGGAACGATCGCTGGAGCTTTCTCCGGAAAGAGCCCGACACCACCGCGCCGATCTGGACCCAACCCGACTTCGCGCCACCGGGCATTCACACGAAAACAGAGCAACCGGTCGAAATCGACGCTCTGAAAGTAACAGGCATCCATCCCGCCGGGGCCACCGTGCTCTGGGAGTCTCCGAAAGGGAACACGTTTGCCGAAGTAACGGTCGAATCGCCCGCCGACGGAAAGATCACCCGCGCCGACCCGGTGATGCAGTTTGAAATCATGGCGGAGTTCTTCGACCTGCTCTTCCCGCTCGAAGGCTTTTTCAACGTGGAACGCCATGCTCCGCTCACGGGTCTGGCGCCCGATACGCAATACAAGGTTTCGGTGACTCCCCGCGACCTCGCCGGCCGACGCGGAGCCCCCCGGACGATCACCTTCCGGACACCGGTGCAGGCCCGGAAAGGCGTCACCTTTTATCTACGCCCCGACGGCGACGACAGGGCCGACGGGAGAAGCCGCGCAACCGCCTGGAAATCATTCCACCACGCCGTGCGAAACCTCGGGCCGGGCGATCAACTCGTGCTCATGGACGGTGTTTACCACGAAATTCTCGCCCCGGCGGTCTCGGGTTCCGCCGAAGCCCCGATCACGATCAGGGCGGAAAACCGGGGCAAGGCCATCATTGACCTCGCCGAAAGCCTGCCGGTCGGCGTCGAAATCGCCAACGTCCGCCACGTTGAAATCGACGGGCTCCTGCTCCGGGGCGGCGCCTATTCGGTGGGGACTTACTTCGTGATCAGCCACGCGGAAGGCATCCGCATTGCCCATTGTGAAACCGATTACCCCGCCGGTTCGAGCTTTGAAAAACGAAAAGCCGGTCACCACGGTCTTCTGGCCAACCGCGCCCCCGGTCTGGTGGTTGAGGATAACCTGTTTCTTTGCAGCATCATTCACGTCGGCATCGCCGCCTCCCCGGGGGCCATCGTACGGCACAACTCCCTCATTGGAGAAGGCAACTACGGCATCGTGGTGGCGCCGGAAAATGCCGGGGAGAGCTACCGGATCGAAGCCAACCTCTTCTACAACGTGATCTTTCCCTCCAAACTCAGCGCCAACCTCTGGTTCTTCAGCCCGACGCCGAAGATCGTGAGCGATCACAACCTGTTTTACCTTGCTCCGGACGCCCGCGGGTCGATCGGCGAACTTGCCGAGCCTGGCAAGATGACCACGTTGGCCCAATGGAGGGAACAAACCGGGCTCGACCTCAACAGCCTGACGGCCCAACCGCTCTTTCGTGATCCGGACCGGCGCGACTTCACCCTCACGGCAGACTCTCCCGGCAAAGGCGAAGCGGCCAACGGCGACGATATCGGTAAACGACCGTGAACCGCTGGCGAGGTCACGCCCGCTTCGCCAGAAACTCCACGATCTCCCCGGCGAGCCGTTTGCTGATGCCGGGTGTCTGCGCGATCGTCGCCGCATCGGCACGGCGCAACCGGGCGACGGAGCCGAAGCGGGTCAAAAGCGCCTGTTTGCGGGCCTGGCTGACGCCGGGGCAATCATCGAGGATGCTCTCCGCGATCCGCCGTTTCATCAAAAGTTGGTGGTAGCCGTTGGCAAAGCGATGGGCCTCGTCGCGAATCCGTTGCAGGAGCCGCAGCGCGGGCGAGTCTTCCGGGAGACGGACCGGCACCGGGCGTCCCGGGCGGTAGATCTCCTCAAACTCCTTGGCCAGGCCGATGATCGGCAATTCGTGCAGACCGAGCCGGTTCAACTCCCGGCAGGCGCTCGAAAGCTGCCCCTTGCCGCCGTCGACGATCACGAGATCGGGCAAACGCCCTCCCCTCCGGGCAACCCGGGCGGCGACCTCCTCCTGGCTCTCCTCGTCCCCGGCTTCAAGCTCTTTTTTGCGCGCCTCGAGCAGAATCCGCTCGTAACGCCGCCGCACCACTTCGGCCATGCTCGCAAAGTCGTCCTGCGCGGCCACGGTTTTCATCCGGAAACGGCGGTAGTTCGCCTTGTCGGGAACGCCGTTGCGGAAGGAGACCATCGAAGCGACAATGTGCGTCGAGGAGATATTGGAAATATCGAAGCACTCCATCACCTCCGGCGGGCGCTCGAGGCCCAGCGCGTCGCTCAGGAGCGCCAGGTCGGCCTGCGGGTCGATCGTCGTCGGCAGGGTGTGGCGGGTGAACCGGCGCATCGGCCTGGTGGTGGTCTTGAGGTTTTCGAGCATGTTGCGCAGTTCCGCCGCCCGTTCGAAGTCGAGCTTCTCGGCCGCCTTCTTCATCTCCGCCTCCAGTTCCACCAGCAGTTCCCGCGATTCGCCGCCGAGAAAGGCGCACGCCTCCTCCACCCGCTGCCGGTACGCCTCGGTCGAAAAACCGCTCATCTTGGCGAGCACCTGAAACGTCGATGATTTGAGTTCCCGCTCGCTCGGCGCGCCCCGGCCAAAGGTCAGGATGCCGAACCGCTTGCGCATGAAGTGAAGCGTTTGCCGCAATGCCCCGGACTGGGCAAACGGCCCGAAGTAACGCGCCTGGTCCTCCTTTTTGATCCGCGCAAACCGGAACCGGGGCCACTCCTCGGCCATGTCGACCTTCACCATTAAAAACCGTTTGTCGTCGCGAAACGAAATATTGTACCGGGGGCGGAATTCCTTGATCAGCCGCCCCTCCAGCAGGAGCGCCTCCGGCTCGCTCCGCACCGTATGCCATTCGAGGTCCCAGACACTTTCGAGCAACGCCCGCGTCTTGAGATCGGCGCTCCGTTGTTTGGAGGCCATGAAGTATTGGCTCACCCGCTTGCGCAGGTCGCGCGCCTTGCCGACGTAGATCACCCGGTGGAGGCGGTCGCGCATCAGGTAAACGCCCGGTTTGTGCGGCAGGTCGTGCAGCTTGGGGCGAAGGTCGGGCTTGTCTTTGAGGTGTTCGCGGGTCATAGGTAAACGCAGTTTTTTCGCCTCCCGGTCCAAGAGGCGGGTTGAAACTGCGGCGACGCATCGTAATATAAACCACCTTTCCCCATGAAACCCATCCTTTTGTCGCTGCTCCTCTCGCCCCTGCTTCTTCCCGCCGCGCTTCAGGCGCAGGAGGAGGGGGCCGCCGGAGCCGCAGCGCTCGTCGCGCAGAAGACGGCCTCCTTTTCTTTGCTCGACCTGATGCAGGCGGGCGGCTGGGCGATGATTCCCCTCGCCATCATGTCGGTATTGATGGTCGCGCTGATCCTCGCCTTCATCTTCACGCTCCGGCCCGGGTCGATCGCCTCCGCCCACTTCATGAACACGGCGGAAGTCCTCCTTAAAAAACGGGACGACGCCGCGCTGCTCGCGATCACCAACCGCCACAGCGAACTGGCCGCCAAGGTCCTCCAGCGCACCCTGGAATTTGCCACCCACAACCCGACCGCCTCCTTTGAAAGCATCCGCGAGATCGCGCAGACCGAAGGAGCCTCGCGCGCGGCGGCGTTGCAGAACCGGATCACCTACCTGGCCGACATCGCCGTCCTTTCGCCGATGGTCGGGCTGCTCGGCACCGTTTTCGGGATGATCGCCTCGTTCCGCTCGCTCGGCAGCAATGTCTCCGAAGCGACCCGGCCGATCCTTCTGGCCAACGGGGTCTCAGAAGCGTTGATCGCCACCGGCAGCGGGTTGATCGTCGGGATCATCGCCATGGCGTTCTACGGCCTCTTCCGCAACCGGGTCCAGAGCCTCATCTCGGAACTCGAACGCGCCACCACCCACCTCCTCGCCCTGCTGGCGACGCAGGGGGGCCCGCTCCGTTCCGAAACGTTGCGCCCGGCCCGCAGCAGCCGCCCGCCGCGCGATACCAGAAGTGGCGGCGGCGAACCTCCCGCAGGGCGACGCCCCTCCGTCTCGGTGGATGATGAATTTTAAGTAATCCATGAACTTCCGCAAACGCTCCTCCCCCGCTCTCCTCGGCTTCCAGATCGCGCCGATGGTCGATATTTTCCTCGTCCTGCTGGTGTTTTTCATCCTGACCTGGAACTTCGCCATCAGCGAAAACGCGCTCGACGTCAAGGTGCCGACCGCCACGAGCGCCGCGGAGCAGGAGTCGTACGTCAACCAGGTCGTCGTCAACGTCCGCAAGGATGGGACGATCGTCCTCAACCGGCAGGCGATCTCGCGCGAAGCGTTGCAGGAAAAACTGAGCGCGCTTTCCGAGCTTTATCCCGACCACGCCGTCATCCTGCGCGGCGACGAAGAGGTGCCCTACCGCGATCTGGTCGCCGTGCTCGACATCTGCCGGAGTGCAAAGATCTGGAATATCGACTTTGCCACGGCGGCCCAATCCCCATAGAGTGCGCAAAATGATGGTTCGGCGACGGCTTCTAATCCTGCTCTTTTCGGTGATGGCAACCGAACCGCTCCTTGCGCAGCAATGGATGGAGCGGTTCTTGCGTGAACGCGACGCCCGGGAAACGACCCGGCGCGAAGAAGAACGCCGCCGCTCCACCCCGCCGCCGGAAGCGACCTCGCTGCGCGATGTCACCCGCGCACAGGAAAACCGCGACACCACCGTTTACGAAGAACCAACCCCCACGCCCGAGCCGGAAGTGCGCAAGGCGCTGCCGGTCGCCCCGGCGGAGGATGGGGTGATCGAACCCTTCCAGCCCCGGCCCGAAAGCCGCCCGGCCGAAGCCCGTCCTGAAACCCGTCCCGAAGCGCGAGAGGAGGCCGCCCCCGCCCCGGAAGCGACGGAGGAAACCATCGAGTGGGACCCGAACCTTCCCGTCCGCCGTGCGGAACCGGTCGTCCGGGCCACGCCCGCCGCCCCGGAAAAGGCTGAAGACGATGCCCCTGCGGCTCCGTCCGCCGCCGCCGTCACCCCGGAGAATGCCGACGACGCCGCGCCTGAAACGACACCCGAACCGCCCAGGGAACGCCGCCTGAGCGAATCGCCGCGCGAAGCGCTCGAAGCGCCGGTCAACATCGTCCCCAACGCGCAGCCGCAACAGGGGCTCCACGACGGCCCCGCCACCGTCCGCACGGAAATCGCCGACGAAGAGGGGGAAGCCGAAGCCACGGCAGCCGCCACCCCCGCCTCGCATCTCCCGCCCTCCGCCACTTCGGAGCAGCTTGACCCGCGCACCAACGAAATCCGCCTCACGCCGGGAGCAAGTTCCGCCCCCGCCGACCAGGTCCAGTTTTCCTACGCCAACCACTACTACGCACGGAAGGATTACTTCCGCGCCATTGCCGAGTTTGAGCGTTATTTGAGCCTTCAGGGGACCGCCGCCGACCGGCAGGCCGCTCTTTTCCGGCTCGCCGAATCGTACCGCCAGACCGGCAGCTACAACTCCGCCCGGAAAAACTACGAAAACCTCATCTTCACCTACCAGACGGGCGACTTCATCGGCCCCGCCTCCTACCGGCTTGCCGAGCTTTGTTACCAGCAGGAGGATTATTCCGCCGCTGTCACTTTTTTCCGCAAAGCCTCCGTCTGGCTCAAAGACCCGACGATCGTCCTCTCCGCACAATTCTTCGCGGCCCGTTCGCTGGAGCGGCTGAAGTTTGAGAGCGAGGCGATCCAGGCTTACGAAGAGGTCATCACCCACGGGGGCGAAAACCCGTTCCGCGAAGCGGCGCAACTGGCGCTCGTCGAACTTTACACCAAGGCGCAGCGGCGCAACCAGGCGCTTCGCATCCTCGACGCCCTGCGCGAAGGGACCGCCAAACCGGCCATCAAGGCGGAAGCGACCGCGCGGATCGGCATCCTGCTGCTCGAACTCAACGAGAACGCGGAAGCGCTCAAGGAATTGCAGGCCGCCCTGAAAATGCCCGAGATCGGCGCATGGCGGGAGATTTCCGAGATCGGCCTCCTGCGCATCCTCTACAATCAGGGGAAATACCAGGAAGTCGTCGACACCTACGACAAGTCGGAGAAGAAATTCTCCAAGACCGCCATGCCCGAAGTGCTGCTGGTCGTCGGCAACTCGTACCGCCAGCTCGACAAGGCGGACAAGGCCGGGGAGTTTTACGACCGGATCGCCACCGACTACGGCGACACCCCGTACGCCGCCGAGTCGCAGTACGAACGGCTCGTCACCCTTTACAGCAGCGATTCGCCCAAGCTGATCGAGGAGATCGACGCCTACCTCGAAGCCAATCCGGAGGAAGGCCCCAAGCGCGACCAACTGGTCCTCATGAAAGCGGAGGCGTATTACAAAACCAAGCGGTACGTCGCCGCCGCCCCGGTCTACGCTTCGCTACGCGAGTCGTCGCTCTCCCCCGCGCTCAAGGCGGAAACGCTCTTCAAGCTCGGCTGGTGCCAGGTCTACATCGGCGACCACCCGGCGGCGATCCAGTCGTTCACGGAATTCCTCAACGAATACCCGACCAACAAGCTGACCCCCGCCGCCCTGGCGCAACGCGGTTTCTGTTACGAAAAGATGCGCAACTACACCGCGGCGCTTCACGATTTTGACGAAATCATCCGCACCCACCGGAAGGCGAAGGAGCGGGAGTTCGCCCTCCAGCACAAGGCGCTCATCCTCGGCCAGCAGGACGAAAGCCGGGGGATGATGGAGGCGTTCGAGCGGCTGCTCAAGGAATATCCGGAGAGCCACGCCGCCGGGCAGGCCCACTACTGGATCGGCCTGACCGCCTACCAGGCCCGCGACTACCGCAAAGCGGTCGAGATGCTTTCCAAGGCCCGTTCGCTCGACAAGGAGTTCAACGAAAAGTCAACCCTTCACATCATCGCCGCCCTGCGTCATCTTGAAGACCGCAAGGCGCTCGCGGCGGAGATCGACCAGGCGGGACCGAAGACCAAGCTCGACCCGGAACTCCTCCGCTGGCTCGGCACCGAATCGCTCAAGGCCGGGGAAGCCGGGCAGGCGACCCGTTACCTCACCCGGCTGACCGAAAGCGAAAAGGCCGATGCCGTCATCCCCGAAGACTGGCTCAACCTTGGGCGCGCGCAGACGCAGAATCAGGAGTGGGAAAAGGCGGAAGCGTCGATCACACATTACCTGTCACTGGCCACCGAACCGGTCCCGCAGGCCGACGGCTACCTCGCGCTTGCCGACGCACAGATCGGCCACGGCAGGTTCGACCAAGCGTTGCAATCCGCCCGCCGCGTGCAGGATCTCCAGCCCGAAGGCCGCCTCAACGCGCTCGGCAAGATGCGCGCCGGGGATGTCGCCAAGGCGCGTAACGACTTCGACGGAGCCGCCAAGCTTTTCTTAAGCGTCTCGATCCTTTACGAAGACCCGGTCATCACCCCGCAGGCGCTCGAAAAGGCGTACCTCTGCTTCAAGAAATCGGGCGATCAGGAAAAAGCCGCAAAGACCCTGAACGATCTCCAGACCCGTTATCCGGAGTACCAGATCAACCTCGCTTCGACCCGGCAGTAGGCAAGACGGTTGCCGATGGATCTTCGCCGGAGGGCGGACCGTCGCGTCCGCTACGGGGTTTGAGGTCGGGGTGAGCAAACGGGTGAACCCAAGTCCAACGCCGCGGTCGGCGCGGAGGCCGACCCTCCAATTTCAGGCACGGGAGTTCTCTTTGAGACCGGTCGCTGGAACACTAGAACCCGTTAAGGTAACGGCTTTATGGGTCAAAAAGACGCTTTTAGTCGCCTCTCACTTAAATTCGTAAACACGCCTTAGTATTTCTTGCCCGCATCCCCCAGCGGATTGAGGGCGAGGACCCCCTGCCGGTCGAGCCCTTCCACGTGCCCATCGAGGAAGAGGACGTTGCTCCGGTTGGAATGGGGGAAGGCGAAACGGCCCAGCCGCAGTTCATTGTCGGCCCAGACGGTGCTGTTGGCCTGCCACGCCTTGGAATCAAAGAAAATGGGCACATGGCTCTCCTTGCCGATGAACATCCTGTAGCTGCTGGTGATATTGCTGCCCCAACCTTTGGGGGTCGACTGGTTGAAGGCGATGGTGTTGACCCCATAGGAGATCGGCTGGTTGTAAAAGGCGATCTGATAAGCGCTCCCCCAGTTGTTGACGACATCGGCCCAGGCCCCTTTGGCCAGCGTATTGACCGACGGGCACATCATCTCGACCGGCGAGGAAATCGCCCCCGCTTCATAGAGGTGGCGGCTCGGTCGCCAGGCCAGGACGTTGGTGGAGGGAACGAGCGCGTCGTTGTTTTCGTTGCGCCAGAGACGGATGGCCACGCCGAGGTTCTTGAGCTTGGCGACACATGCCGCCGAGCGCCCGGCCTCCATCTGTCGCAGCGTCACGGGGAGGATGAGGGCGGCCAGGATGATCAGGACGCCAATCGCCACGATGACTTCGACCAGGGTAAACCCCGAAGCGGCGGGGCGACGGCCTCCCGTCCGCGCGGATGGTATCGGTTTAGCGGACATCAAACACATAGACGGCAGTTTCATTGGCGGGGACGGTGGCGTGAAGGGTCTCGGTTTCACCGACTTTCGCTCCCGTGTAATAGTCATAGCCATTGGCCAGTTTTTCAGGAAGCGCAACAGAGAAGTCGGCCGCTGCGTCGCCACGGTTCATGATGCAGAGAAGCTGCTTCTTTTTTCCGCGCAACCATTGGACGCGTTCAGGATCGTGCCCCTCGACCGGTTCGGGGCGGGAATGGAGGAAGAGTTCCTCGAAATCAGCCACCAGCCGGGTGGTCTCGCCGACATTCCACCACGAGCGGCCATCCATCGTCGCCCGGTCGTAAAAGAGAATGCCGTGGGTGGAATCGAGCACCCGGCGCAGCAGTTCGGCCTTGTCGGCCACCCTCGCAGGGATCATATGGTCGGGCCCGTAGGGGGTGATCCAGACGCCGTACATGATCGGCAGATCGCCCGCGACTTCAGAGGTGTGAAGCATCTCCCGCCATCCCCCGGAAGTGCCGATCTGGATCACGTCCGCTCCTTTTGTCCCGGCAACATAGCGCCAGTCGATCCCGTAGACCGAGACGGTCCGGGGGCTTTGAGGGAGACTGAACACCGTAAAGAGACCGCCCGGGATGGTGGCATGGACGGTCTCCTTCATTTTGGCCAGCAACCGTGCGCCGCGACGGGCCATGAAGTCGTCCCACGCCGCGCGATGGCGGGTTTCAATGGTTTCAGGGGTGAGCGGCTGGTCGCCCGCGATCTTCTTCTCCTTTCGGAAAGCGGCGAGGCAACGTTCGCAGAAGCAGGAGTGCGGGCCGGTAAGGGTGGAAAACTCGTAGTCGTAACAGACGGTGGTCGCCTTGAGCTTGCGGAGCTGGTCGGCGAAAACTTCCGAAACGACCGGCCAGCGTTCACCGAGCAATTGGGTGGTGCAGAGCCACTGGTCGCTCCGCTTGCCGTGATGATCAAGCAGGCGTTCGTCAGGATGTTCCTTCAGGAACGGGTTCAGGTTGATCGACCACGAGACAAACTTGACGGTCGGGCGGATGGTCAGGCCGAAGCGGGGACCGTTTTCGATCGCCCAATCCCGGCTGTCGACCAGCAGGTTGAACCCGGCCGCTTTCATGGTTTCCATCGCCTGCTCGCGCACCGGAATGCTGTCGAGCGTGCCGAGATTGCTGCCCCAGAGTTCGAAGACAAATTTCCCGGGTTGTTTGCCATTGAGCGGCGGCACGGTCTCGACGGTCAGGCTCTGGGTCATTTCGCTGACGCCCCCCTTTTCCGCCTGCGACCAGTAGTAGAGGCGTTCGGTCACCGGCGCTTTGGGAGCCCCCTTGGCCACGCGGAGCATCAGGTGAAAGATCCCCGTCCGACCCCCGGGAGGGTGGGCTTCGTCGTAAAAGAGCGGCTTGTCCGCCGTAATCCTGTAGAGCGGAAGTGTCTTGCCTTCGATCTCGGTCGTCCCGTCGCGTTCGACGCTGAAGACCGGCTGCCTGGGCCGGACGGTTCCGTAAAAACTGCTCACGCCGGTGACCTCCAGCGTTTCAGGCACGGCGACCCAGGTGACCCAGTCGGCAAGATCGCGCCCGGGGAGGCCGTTGAACTTGAAGGTGGCCGGTTGCGAACTGTTGGCGGCGACAAAGAGGGCCGGCGAAGGGACGGGCCAGATCTGCGTCTGTTCGCTTAACACGATCCGGCGCAAGACCAGCGGTTCTCCCTTCTTTTGATCTCCAACCGTTTCCTTTGTGGCGAGCAGCGGCCACTGGCGGTCGTCGAAATCGGCGGCGGTTGCCTTGGGATCGCTCTCCGCCTTGGCCCGCCAGAGCTGGGGAAACGCTTCGCTTCCCGCGCCTTCGAGCCTGAGGGCGGCCACCCCCGCCTCGGCGCGGATGGCGATCGGGTTGGCCCCGTGCCGCATGGCGAGCCTGATTTTTTCCCCGTCCGCCGAAGCGCCGGTGGCGACCACGCTGTCGTTGACGACGACTTCGTACGCGCCGGGAGTGGAAAGGGTCAGCGTCAACACCGTGGACCGGACGGCAATCGTCGCTTGCGGCGAAACGTAGTACGGCTGCATCGCCGCGTTGAAGAGTCCCCATCGGGCGAGCGTCGGCACGGTTTCATGCACTTCAAAGCGGTGGGTCGCATGGGTCGCTTCTTCCGTCGTCGGGACGGCGCTCTGGGCGACGAGCGGAAGCCCTCCCTCGGGAGCGAGCGCGGTGGCGATCACCGGCACGGAACCTTTTTCGGCCACGAGGTCGAGGTCGATCCGGTTGCTGCCCGGGGCGAGTTCGGCCAGCGGTTCCCGGGGGGTGAGCGCCGCGGTATCGACGGTTCCAAAGCGGAGTTGCCCCCACTTTTCGGGCCGGTGAGCGCCGCGCCCCGTCGGGTTCCAGGCGCTCGACTCCTTGCGGCTCGGGCTGAGCCGGGCCAGCGCGACGTTCCAGGTCTCGCCCGGTTGCGGGGCTTTGACGCCGAGGTCGGCAAGCGGGATCGCCATCTCCCAGACCCACCCGGCTTCCCTGCGTTCCACCTTGCTGGTGACACCGCCCGCGTTCCATTTCACGTCGCGCGTTGCCCAGAGGTCGGAGGGGTCCATCCGGGCGTCGAGCAGAGCGCCGAGCGTATTGGTGGTCCATTCATAGACGGGGCCGTCCTTTTCCGGCTGGAGCATCAGTAGGCAGGCGTCGTCGCTGAGGATGCCGTGCGGAAGGGTCTGGTCGCGTTCGGTGGCGCGGGCGAAAAGCTCCTCCATCCGCATGTCGGCGGCGCGCAGCAGCGGTTCGTCGACGACAAACTGCACGTAAAGATGCGCCTCATCGTAGAGGAAGCGGACGGTGGTCCCGAGCCGTGCCGGGACGCCGGTGGAAAAGGCGAGGAAATCGCGGATGGCGATCGCCTTTTTCCAGACCGCGTCGGTTCCCCTGCCGTCGAGCGAGGGCGGGGTGTCGGTCGGGTTGACGACGGCCAGCGGGTGGCTCGGAAGCAGGGGGGCGGTCGCCTCCAGCGCTTCGTCGGAAAGTTCGGCATCGGTGGAAATGACGATGCTCTCAAGGGCGATGGAACGCCCGAATTCGCGGGAGGGGGCGGCGTCGAGACGCAGGCGCTCGCCAATGGCTTCACCACGGATGGCAGGCAGGCGGACCCAGACCCACTTGCCCGGCGTCTGTTGGGAAAGGGTGGCCAGCGGAACCCTCTCCCCGCCGCGAAACGTCGTGAGCGCGAGGCTGTCCTTCGGGCTTTCCGCACGGACCTTGACGTAGACGGTGATCTCCTCCGACGTACGCGGAAACGGGAGATCGAGCAACATCAACCGGGCCGACTGCCGGAGGATGCGGCCATCGTACGCCGCCGCATCGTTCACGATCTGCCTGGGGACTCTGGCAAAATCGGCGGCGATCAGGCGATAGGGAGGAACCTCCATCGCCGCGTATTGAGGGGAGGCCGGGGCATCTTGGGCCGATGCCGTTTCCCCCGGGTGAAACAGGGCGGCTGCGGCGACGGTCAAAGGGAGGAGGCGGCGGAGGAGCATTCGGAAAAGCAGGTAATATGGCGGGTGCGAAGATGGAACGGTTTTCCCCGGGGTTATGCAGCAACTTTCCTGCGGCGGGCCGCCACCAGCATACCGGCGAGCGCGCCGCCGCCGAGCAACGCCACCGACGACGGTTCGGGAATGGCGACGATGCCGTTGATGCTGTCGTAATAGGCGTCGCCGCCCTGATCGCTGGAATGGCCCCAGAACTGAAGCTGGTAAATCCTGGAATCGCTGGTCACCGTGCCACCGATGGCGATACCGGAAAGAAGCTCGTGGTCGCCGATCCAAACGGAGTAGGTCTGGGTGGAGGGGTCCGTTTCAAAGCGGAACTCGTTCCACTTGGTGGGATCGAAGTAAGTTTGAGAGAAATAGAGCGTCTTGGAACTGGTGGCATCGTTCACCCAGTCGTAGTAGTCGAGCCCGTAAAGCGAGGGGGTGGAGCTGCTATAGTAGCGGAGTTGAAACTGGAGAATCCGCTGAGACCCGTTTTCGTCGCCGAGGACGATGCGAAACCGTGAGAAGGAGTTGAAAGCGACAAAGGCGGTCTCGGGATTGGTAATCCAGAGCGAAACCCCGGTAAAGCCTTCCTCGTAGAGGAGCGGGCTGTCGAGCCTGTCCAAGTTTCCTTTGACGACACGCAATGACTGGGAGCCGGTATGGAAGCGATCATTGACGACAACGTAACTGGAAGTGCCGCCGCTCCAGCCCGCTTTTCCTCCCGCGTTGCCGGTCGTGAAACCTTCGGAGCTCTCAAAATCGGTGATCAGAACCTGCGCCTGGGATTGACTGTTGGCCGGAGAGAGGAGAGCGGTGACAGCCAGCGCGGCGGTGCAGAAAAGCGATCGCCACGAATTGGCGGGAAGGAGGGAGTAGGTTTTCATAAAGAGGGTGATCCGTTGGGCAAGACACTCCTCCTGCTTTCAAGGGTTGCAAAGCCATATTCTCCGCAATAGTGTGCGGAGGAAAGAGCCGTTGAAAGGAGCCGTTTTGATGAACCGCGAACCGAAGGTCACCGTTGCCGATGTCGCCGCTGCCGCAGGGGTCTCTCCCTCGACCGTCAGCCGGGCATTGCGCAACCATTCCGACATCCCTCCGGCGACCTGCGAACGCATCCAGGCGCTGGCCGAAACGATGGGATACCGGCCCGATCCATTGATCTCCGCGCTTCTGGCGCGCCGGTTTCAGAAAACGGGGGCGGAGATCGGCACCATCGCGTATGTGACGACGTTTTCAACACGGGAAGGGTGGCGTTACGGTTTTTTTGGAAAACTTTTCGAAGGTGCCAGAGAGCAGGCACTCAAGCGCGGCTATCTGATCGAGCCGTTCTGGTTGAAGGAACCGAAGATGACGGGGCGGCGGTTGAGCGAGATCCTGGTCAGCCGGGGGATTCGCGGTCTTCTGGTCCCGCCGCTGGAGCGTGCCTACGGGCACCTTCGTTTGCAGTGGGAACGCTTTTCGTGTGCGACCATCGGTTACTCCATGATCCGTCCCTCCCTCCACCGGGCCACGCCGCATCACTTTCACAATACCCTGCTGGCGCTGCGTACGTTGAGGCAGGCCGGGTTTCGGCGGATCGGGGTGTCGATTCCAGCCGAGACGAATCGCAAGGTAGGGGAAAACTTCCTGGCGGCCGCGCTTTTTTATCAACGGCGGTATGGAGAGCGTTCGCTTTTGATTTTTGTCTCCAATTTCAAGACCGGGGACGAGTTGCGCCGAGGTATCAGGGAATGGATTGACCGCGAACGCCCGGATTGCATTTTTGGTCCGCACAACATTGAGGCTATGGGGTGTCTCCGGCCCGGAGATCCTCTCCTGGTCGGGCAGGGGGGAAGCGGCATCGGGTGCAACTACCCCCACATCGACGAAAAGCCGCGTCTGGTCGGCGCGGCGGCGGTCGATCTCATCATCGGGCAGATCCAGCGGAATGAAACCGGCGTTCCTGTCGACCCGAAGGTGGTGATGGTCGAGGGGAAGTGGGTTGACCCGACGCAGCGCGTGCCCGCAAATTGAAAAAGCGCGGCCGGCTTTAAAAGAGAGGGTTGTGTTGAAAGCGCATTTGCCCCATGCTCGCCAACCGTATGAGTTTGCAACAACAGGTGGATGCCGATCTCAAGGCGGCGATGAAGGCCCGCGAAACGGAGAGGCTGGCGGTCTTGCGGATGCTCAAAGCCGCATTGAAAAACAGCGCCATTGAAAAAGGCGGGGCAAATGCCGTGCTCGACGATGCCGAAGCGCTGGCGGTGATCCGCAAGCAGGTCAAGCAGCGCAACGACTCGATCGAAAGCTTTGAAAAAGGGGGCCGCCCCGAACTCGCCGCCAGGGAGCGGGCGGAAGCGGTCTTTCTGGAGGTCTACCTCCCCAAACCGCTTTCGGGCGAAGAGCTTTCCGCGCTGGTCACCGGGGCGATCACCGAAGCCGGGGCGACGACGAAGGCGCAGATGGGCGCGGTCATGAAGATCGCCACCGCGAGGGCTGAGGGCCGGGTCGACGGCAAAACCTTGAGCCAGGAAGTCTCCCGGCAACTTTCATAGGATCAAGGCCCATGATCGCCGTTCTAGTCGCCGCAGGCAGCAGCCGGAGGATGGGTTTTGACAAACTGGTGGCCGACCTGGGCGGCGCGCCGGTGGCGGCGGTCTCGCTGCGCGCCTTTGAAAAGACCCCTTCGGTCCGCTCAATCATCCTCGTCACCCAGGCCGACCGGATCGCCGAGTTTGAAGCGATCGGCAAGGCTCACTCCATTTCCAAGCTGACCGCCGTCGTCGCCGGGGGAGGAGAACGCCACCTCTCCGTCTGGAACGGGCTGCTCGCCGCCGAAGCCAGGGGGGAGACGCAAGGTTATCTCGCCGTACACGACGCGGCGCGCCCGCTGGTCACCCCGGCGGCGATCGAAGCCTGCCTCGCCGTCGCCCGGCAACATGGCGCGGGGGTTTGCGCCTCGCCCGTGGCCGACACCCTGAAACGGGCGGCACACGACCTTTTTGTCACCGGCGATGTCGACCGCGAACACCTCTGGGCAATGCAGACGCCGCAGGTCTTTCTCTCCTCGGTCCTGATCGGGGCCTACCGTTCGCTGATCAAAACCGGGGAAAAGGTGACCGACGAGGTCTCCGCCGTGCAGCGCCTCGGCGTTTCCGTTGCGCTCGCCCCCAATGCGGAGCCGAATTTCAAGATCACCCTGCCCGCCGATCTCGAACTCGCGCGCCTTGTTTTAAAAGCGCGTGAAAATGCGCTATGATGCTTCCCTGACCTGACCTCGCGCGACGACACTCATGCAACCCTACCAGCTCACCACCCTCCCCAACGGCACCCGGATCGCTTCCGTCAGCATGCCGCACATGAGGAGCGCGTGCGTCGGCATCTGGGTCGGCGTCGGCGGGCGGTACGAGCCTAAGACGCTCTCGGGGATGTCGCACTTTACCGAACATCTCCTTTTCAAGGGGACCAAGGCGAGGAGCGCGAAGAAGATCACCGAATCGGTCGAGGGGCTGGGCGGATACCTCAACGCCTTTACGACCGAAGATCATACCTGCTACTACGCCAAAGCGGCGGCGCGGCACCTGCCGGTGATCTGCGATGTCCTGGGCGACATGTACCTCCATTCGCAATTTTCGCCGGTGGAGATCGAGCGCGAGCGCGACGTGATCTGCGAAGAGATCGCCATGGTGAGCGACAACCCGTCGCAGTATGTGCAGGAGATGCTTTCCGAAGCACTCTGGCCCGACCACCCGCTCGGGCGTTCGCTGACCGGGACCGCCGAGGGGATCAGCCGTTTCCGGCGCGAACATTTTCTCGACTTCACCCGCCGCTTCTACCACGGGCGGACGACGATCGTCGCCGTCGCGGGATGCGTGACGCACGACTGCGTGCTCGATGCCTTCACCCCGTTCATGGGCGAACTGCCCAGGGGGCGCACCCCGGCCTGCCGCCGTTTCGAAGCGGAGGAGACTCCGGACGGCCAGCCGCGCGTCATCGTCGTGCCGCAGGAGATCGAGCAATGCCACCTCGCCATGGGGTGGTACGCCTTCGGGCGGAGGGACCCGCGCCGGTTTGCCTTGAAGATCCTGAGCGTCATCCTCGGCGAAAACATGTCGTCGAGGCTCTTTCAGAAGCTGCGGGAACGTTACGGTTTCTGTTATTCGATCCACAGTTGCGTCGTCTCGCTTGATGATACCGGGGCGTTGACCGTCTCCAGCGCGCTCGACCCGGACAACCTGCCGAAGGCTATCGGCTTGATCCTGCGGGAAGTGGAACGGATCGGGCAACAGCCGCCGAGCCGGTCCGAACTCCGCAAGGCGCAGGATTACCTGGTCGGCCAGACCCTGATGGGGCTTGAGAGCACGACCAACCAGATGATGTGGATGGGCGAATCGCTCCTCGCCTATGGCGAAGTGGTCGACCCCTCGGAGGTCGAACGGAAGCTTTCCCTGGTCACTCCGCAGGAGGTGGCCGAAGTGGCCCGGTACTGCCTGGTCCGCTCCCGCCTGTGTGTGTCGCTGGTCGGTTCGGGGCTTGATGCGGACAAGGTCCGGAGCTGGCTTTAGGGAAAATGGAGGGAGAAGGGTGCGAATCGAAGTCCAACGCCGCAGTCGGCGCGGGAGGCCGACCCTCCAGTGCTCCGATATGGCGCAATATGACGCGGAAGCGTCCTGGAGGACGGACCTCCGCGTCCGCCGCCGGGTTGGAGGTTCATTGGCAAGGTCCGTCGCCGCAGTTGACGCGGAGGCCGCCCCTCTCCAGAAAAAACGCTTGCGCTTGAGGGAAAAAAAGCGGAAATGACACACTCTTTTGACCGGTGCGGGCGTTCTTTCGAAATTGCGAGTTGCAGAAAAGGTTCTGACAATCTGTAATCTCCGCCCCTGGCCGCCGACCTTTTTTGCAACCTGACCTCAAAAATTTTTAACCAACCTCTTCAACCATGAACGTCCAACTTGAAAATCTCCCGAGCTGCATCACCTCGATGCGGGTTGAACTTCCGGCCGACGCCGTCACCCCCGTGCGCGACGCGATCATCCGTGAATACACGCAATATGCCCGCCTGCCCGGCTACCGGCCCGGCAAGGCGCCCCGGATCGTGGTCGAAGCGAAGTTCAAGAAGGAGATCAAGGAGGAACTTGAAAAGCGGCTCGTTTCCGACGCCGTGCGCAACACCATCAAGGAACACTCCCTGCGGGTGCTTTCCGTCTCCAACGTCGACGACGTGGAATATGGCGACGACAAGGGAGTGAGCTTCACCGCCACGCTCGTGACCGCGCCGGCATTCGAGCTTCCCGGGTACAAGGGAATCGCCGTCGAAGTGCCCCCCTCGGAAGTGACCGAAACGGAAGTCGACGCCAGCATCGAACGCCTGCGCGAACAGGCGGCGGAGTTCAGCGACGTGACCGACCGCGCGGTGGAACTGGAAGACTTTGCGGTGATCGACTATCAAGGCACGATCGACGGCACGCCGATTGACGAAGCGGTCCCCTCCGCCGGGGCGCAGCTTGCCAAGGGGAGCGACTTCTGGATCAAGCTCTCGCCCGACGCCTTCCTGCCCGGGTTCAGCGACAAGGTGGCCGGTCTCGCCATCGGCGAAAGCCGCGAGTTTGACATCGAACTGCCCGCCGACCTCCCGCTCGCCGACCTCGCCGGAAAAACGCTTCACTACACCGTCACGCTCAAGGCGATCAAGCAGCGCGATCTCCCCGAACTCAACGACGAGTTCGCCAGGACGATCGTCCCGGAAAAGAGCCTCGAAGAGCTTCGCGACCTCGCCCGGACCGAACTCAACCGCCAGCGCGAACTGGAAGTGGAACGCGAAAAGCGCAACAGCATTCTGACGCAGATCCTCGCCAAGGTGGAATGCGAACTACCCGAGTCGTTCGTGCGCAACGAAACGCACCGCGTGCTCACGCAACTGATTGAGGACAACCAGCGCCGCGGCGTGCCCGACGAAGTCCTCACCGCCAACCAGAAGGAACTCCTCACCTCCGCCACGAGCACGGCCCGCGAGCGCCTGAAAGGGACGTTTGTCCTGCTCCGCATCGCCGAAGCCGAAAACATCACCGTCTCCCGCGAGGAATTTGACCGCCAGATCGCCCGGATCGCCGCCGGACGCAACCAACCGGAAGAGAAGGTGCGTAAGGAATTTGAGAAGGGGGGCCTTCTGGACCGGATTCACGAAGATATCCTTTCCGGCAAGACACTTGATTTCCTTGTTTCGGCTGCTAGCGTTTCCGTAGTGGCTCCTTCGGAAAACGCTGCCGACGCAGCCGAAAAGCCGACGGAAACACCAGCCGACCAGGCTGCTCCGGCTGTTGAAACCGCTCCGGCGGAAGCGCCCGAAGCCTGATCCGCGTCCGAAGAACAACCGCAATCCGCCAGTTTTTGGCCAAACCTTTTTTCCCTTAAAAGAAAATGTCCGACTCCACCACCTCCTCGCTCCTCTCCTATCGTCACGTGCCTCAGAATCTGCTGATCCCCACGGTTATCGAACAGACCGGGCGCGGGGAGCGGGCGTACGACATTTACTCGCGCCTGCTTAAGGACCGGATCATCTTTCTCGGCACCGCGATCGACGACCATGTCGCCAACATCGTCATGGCGCAGATGCTCTTCCTCCAGATGGAAGACGGGAAGAAGGATATCCACCTCTATATCAACTCGCCGGGCGGTTCGGTAACCGCCGGGCTGGCGATCTATGACACGATGCAGTTCGTCACGTGCGACGTGCGGACCTACTGCCTCGGCATGGCCGCGAGCATGGGGGCGGTCCTCCTCGCCGCAGGGACGAAAGGGAAGCGGTTTGCGCTCCCCAACTCCGACATCATGATCCACCAGGTCTCCGGCGGAGCCCAGGGGCAGGCGAGCGATGTCGAGCGGCAGGTCGAGTTCATGTTCAAGCTCAAGAAGCGCCTCGTGCGCATTCTTTCCGAGCACACCGGCAAGTCGGAGGAACAGGTCAACCGCGACTCGGACCGCGACTACTACATGACCGCCACCGAAGCCGCCGCCTACGGGCTGGTGGACGAAGTGGTCAGTTCACGCAAGGGGACCGGAATGCCGGGGCCGGAGCGGAGCGAACCGCCCGCCAAGCCGACCGACTCGCCGGAACCGCCGCCCGCAGCCGCTTCGTAGAGTTCCTTTATTCATGGCACGCGCATCCAACCTGACCATGTGCTCCTTCTGTGGTAAAAGCCACGCGGAGGTGCGTAAGCTGATTGCCGGGCCGGGGGTCTACATCTGCGACTCCTGCATCAACGTCTGCAAGGGGATTCTCGACAAGGAGATCCACGAGGAGACGCGGCGGCAGACCCCGAGCCTGCGGGTGCCCAAGCCGATCGAACTGCGGCGCAAGCTCGATGAATTTGTCATCGGCCAGGAGAACGCGAAAAAGGTGCTCTCCGTCGGCGTTCACAACCATTACAAGCGGATTATGGAAGAGAACCGCACGACTGATGAAAGCGGCGCGATCGAAGTCGACCCGCTGGCCGATGTCGAGATCGAGAAGAGCAACATCCTCCTGATCGGGCCGACCGGTTCCGGGAAAACCTTGCTGGCGAGGACGCTGGCGAGGGTGCTCGACGTGCCGTTCTGCATCGCCGACGCCACCACGCTGACCGAAGCCGGGTACGTCGGCGAAGATGTCGAAAACATTGTCTTGAGACTGCTGCAAAGCGCCGACTACGACGTGAAACGGGCCGAGGTTGGGATCATCTACATCGACGAAATCGACAAGATCGGCCGCAAGACCGACAATGTCTCGATCACCCGCGACGTTTCGGGCGAAGGGGTGCAGCAGGCGCTGCTCAAGATCCTCGAAGGGACCACCTGCAACGTCCCGCCGCAGGGCGGCCGCAAGCATCCGCACCAGGAATATATCCAGATCAACACCGACAAGATCCTCTTCATCTGCGGCGGCGCGTTCGTCGGTCTCGAAAAGATCGTTGAACGCCGCTTGAGCAAGCGGGTGCTCGGCTTCGCCTCCGGCGGCTCCGAGGAGAGCGAGGAACTGCTCCGCCAGGAAGCGGTGGCGCTCGCCGAACCCGAAGACCTGCTCAGTTTCGGGATGATCCCCGAGTTCATCGGCCGTCTGCCGATCATGACTGCGTTGAGCCCCCTCAAGGAGGACGAACTGGTCGCCATCCTGAGCGACACCCGCAACGCGATGGTCAAGCAGTACACCAAGCTTTTCGCAATGGAAGGGGTCTCGCTCAGTTTCACCCCCGATGCCCTGCGGGCGCTGGCCCGGCAGGCGGTGACCAAGGGAACCGGCGCGCGGGCGCTCCGTTCCATGCTGGAGCGGCTGATGCTCAACCTGATGTACGAGATCCCGAGCCGCGAGGATGTCGAGGAGATCATCATCAACCGCTCCGTCGTCGAAGGGACCTCCGCCCCGCTGCTCCGCAAGAAGCAGAGCAAGGACGCGGCGTAAGCTCCCGACGGTTTTGCCGGGACTCCTCTTTGGAAGGCGGACCTCTGCGTCCGCCGCAGGAGTTGGAGGACCCGGGGCGAGGTCTCCTGAAAAAGGAATCTGATTCAAGGCCCAACGGGCCGTCATTCCTCAGCCCGGCCCAGCGGGCCGGGTGGCTGTCCTGATCCATGGTGCGGTCTGAAGGACCGCGATTTCCCGGCATGACGGCAACGAGGGTATTACGCCCCGTTGGGGCGTAGGATAGAGGGTGCGACCGGTACCCAGGCCGTTGGCCTGGGCTGAGGGATTTTGGGCCGTTGGCCCAAGGTTTGTGAGGAAAGGCGGTCTCTTCACATGGGTGCGGAAGCGTCCTGGGGGCGGACCTCCCCGCCCGCCGTGGCGTTTGAACTCGCCGGGAGCAAACGGGTGAACCCAAGTCCAACGTGGGCGGACGACGCGGAGGTCAGCCCTCCAGGATGCAAGCGCCGTTGGCGTTGGATGCCGGGACGAGAGACATTTTCCAGACTTGCGAAGAGCGCCGGAACCGGGCAACCATTCCCGCTGCATGCAGAGCGTCTTTCATTTCCCTCCCGAAACCGTAGAGTTCATTCCCGCCGACTATTTTGCCCCGCTCGACCTTCGGGCGATGTTCCCTGACGGACCGGGGCGGCCGCTGGAAATCGACCTCGGGAGCGGCGACGGCGGATTTCTGGTCGAGAGGGCGCGGCGCACGCCCGAACATCTCTTTCTGGGGGTGGAACGGCTGCTGGGGCGTATCCGCAAGACCTCGCGGCGGTGCGCGCGGGCCGGTCTGCGCAACGTGCGGCTCCTGCGAATCGAGAGCCACTACCTCGTCCGCTACCTCCTGCCGCCGGGATCGGTTTCGGTAATGCACGTGATGTTTCCCGACCCGTGGCCCAAGCGCAAGCACCAGAGCCGACGGTTGATCCAGCGGGAGTTTCTCGATGCCGTCCGCAACGCCCTCGCACCGGAAGGGGAACTGCGCCTTTCCACCGACGATCTCCCGTATTACGAACAGATGCGCGCGGTGTTTGAGACCCACCCCGGTTTCTGCGAGGAACGGAGCGGCAACGGTCCGTGGGACCCCGGGAGCGACTATCCGCAGACCGATTTTGAGCGCCATTTCCGGGCGCAGGGGCTGCCGATCTACCGGGCGCGGCTCCGGAAGGTGGCTTCGCCCAAAAACGTCGAAGCTTCCCAGGAACCGTCGGCCTGAAGGGCGATGCGAACCGCTCCATCCCGGTCCTGACGCAGCAGTTGGATGCCCTCGGCTTCGACCGCCTGCGCCCATGCTTCCGGGATAACTTCCTGCGGCGGAAAGTCGGCGCCGGAGGCGACGATCAGCGCGGGCGCAACCGCCTGAAGGAATTCCGGCGTCCCGGAAAGGTCGGCGGCATGGCGGCTCTTGATCAGGAGATCGCTCGAAAGTTCCTCCCGGGCGCCGTTTTCGAGCAGCCACCGTTCGGTGACGTAGCCGCCATCGGAACAGAAAAGGACGCGGCAGGTGACCGGCGCTCCGGCGCGGCTCATATCGTGGAGATCGAGCCGGAGGATGAGCGTCTTGTCGTCGGCGGTGCGCAGCGGGAGGCCGGTCGGCGGAAAGAGGACATGGAGCACGACGCCGGGAGCGATCTCCATCCGGTCGCCGCGGCGGATGATATGTTTGCCGTGCGAGCGCTCCGCCAGAAGGGTGTGCAACCGCCGGCGGAGCGGGGAGCGGTCGCGGTAGGCGGCATCGTGGACTTCGGCGACTGGCATCACTTCCAGCAGGGTGGGTGCGCCGCCGAGGTGTTGCGAGTCGCCATGCGTCAGGAGCAGGCCGTCGAGCCGGTTGACCCCGCGGCTGCGGAGATAGGGGGCGACGATCCACTCGAAACCGGAGGCGCTGCCGCAGTCGAGCAGCCAGTCGCGCTCCTGCCGCAACCCGAACCGGGAGGGGGTGGAGGTGCGGAGGTGAACGGCCCCGCCGCCGGCGAGATCGAGGAGGTTGATCTCGCAAAACGGCGCGCGGCTCAGGCTCGGGCCTTCGACATAGAAATGCGAAGCGGGCAGCCCGGCCAGAAAGGCGGTGGAGCTAAGGAGCGCCTTGGAGAAAGCCCAGTTGGCGTTGTTGAGGATGAGGCTCATCCAGCCCCAGAAACTTCCGAAAACGGCGCTCGCGAGCCCGAGCATCAACATCGCCCACGCCAGAAAACCGGCGGCGAGGTTGGCCGGGACGGTCGAGGGCGACCAGAGATGGAAGTAGTACGCCGTCAACGGAATGGAGCCGACCCAGGCAACCAGCGAGACGGCGAAAGCGCCCCCGCCCGCGTGGCCGAGCCATGCGGTGGCGCTCTGGCGGCGGGTCCAGAGCGGGCGCGGGAGGAACGGGTCGGGCTGGCCGAGACGCCGGAAAAGCGCCTGCACCGGTCGGCTCCCGGCGAGCAGCACCGCGACCAGAAGGAACGAAAGCTGGAAGCCGGGGGTGAAAAGCTGGTCGGGCCGCCAGAGAAGGATCACCAGCGCCGACGCGCCGAGCGTATTCCATGAAAGCGCCGGGCGGTCGATCGCAACACCCAGAAGCGTGATGCTCGCCATGATCGTCGCCCGCAGGCTGCTCGCCGTCAGCCCCGTGACAAAACAGTAGACCCAGAGGAGCGGGATGATGGTGAGCGCGATCGCCCGCAACGGAAACCGGAAAACCGCCAGCAGCAGGCCGGCGCTCACCGCGATCATGGCGACATTCATCCCGCTGACGGCGAAAAGGTGGAGCGTACCCGTATGGGCGAAGAGGAGTTGGACATCGCGCAGCGAATCGGCCTGCGCGCCGAGGACGACGCTGGTGATCACGGCGCAGACATCGGGCGAATCCTCCAGATCGCGGCTCAAGGTCGCCTCCATCCAGTGGCGCAGCCGCAGGGAGGCGGCGATGAGCGGGTTCCCGGCATGGTGGGCGACGATCTGCGCATCGCGCGGGTAGCGGAGGTAGACTTCCGAGTAAACTCCCTGCCGCCGCCGGATGGAGGGGTTGTCGAATTCGCCGGGGTTGCGGGGCCGGGTCAGGTTGCGGGCGGAACCGGTGAACTCGAGCCGGTCGCCGTAGACCGGGCGCTCGTGGGCGCGCGGCCACGAGATGAGCAGCCGGGCGCGGCTGGGGGTCGTCCCGCCATCAAACGTCACGGTCTCGAGCCGGACGCGGAAACGCCCCTTTTCGCGCGGTTCCTCATCGACAATCGCCGTGGCGGAGAGGACGCGGCCATGGGGCGGGATCGCGGCGGCCAGTTTCCGACCCGGGCTTTCGGCCAGCCGCACCGCATGCCAGAAACCGAAGAGGGCGAGCAGGCCGACCCAGAGCAAAAGACGTGGCAGCCCCGGTGCCACCGCGCGGCGTTTGGACCACACGCCCGCCCCGAACGCGGCGAGGGCAAGAAGCAGCGCAACCGGCCAGACGAGCGCCGCGCGTCCCGTCAGCAGATCCGCCAGCGCGATCCCGACAGTGGCGCAGAGCCCGGCTTCAAAAAGCGGCTGGCGTGGCTTGAGCCCGAACATCACCCGTTTTTAGCAAAGGGTGTCTTGGGTCGTAAGGGGCTGGGCGGCGGCGGTGGCCGTGATGATCATAGCCAATGAAACGAGAAACAGGGAACTCATAAGGAAGAGGTGCATCAAAGCCGATGGTGATCGTAACAGGGGCGGGTGGGACGACAAGGGGAAACCGGTCGGTTCCGGGGATGAATAAACCGGGTAGGGTTTTTTTCCCGATCGGCGATTTCGGCGATTTTTTCGGCGATTTTTTGATTGCACGGCCTTTTCCCTTACTGTCAGAGTGGACCGTTTTTCACCCGAGTGTTTTACCATGAAACCGACGACTTTTCTTTTGGCGGCCGGGTTGATGCTGGCCGGAACGTTCACCCTGCGCGCTGCCGTTGAATTTGACTGGGCATCCATTGGCGATGCCGGGAACGCGGCGGATGCCACCGGCTACGGTGCGGTCGACTATGAATTCAAGCTCGCAACAACGGAGGTGAACCTTGCGCAATACACGGAGTTTCTCAACGTCGTCGCGAAGACGGACCCTTACGGGCTCTATAACCCCCGGATGAATGATCCGTCCTATGCTCAGGAAATCAGCCGGAGCGGAACGGACGGGAGCTTTACCTACAGCGTGCTCGGCAGTGGAGCCCTCCCGGTGACGTATGTGAGCGTGTATGATGCAATGCGCTTCGTCAACTGGCTCAACAACGGGCAGGGGAACGGGAGCACGGAAACCGGGGCGTATACGATTTCGACCGGCAGCATCACCCGTTACGCGCGGACGAACAACGTCGCTACCCTGACGACGAGTGCGGCCCATACCTTGAGCGTCGGGGATCAGGTGACGGTGAGCGGCGTTGACACCTGGTTTGACGGTACTTACGTGGTCACGGCCGTGACGGAGACGACTTTCAGCTATGCTCTTGAGGGGGCGGATGTGGGGCCGACAAATCAGGCAGGTTCCATGACCGGAGCCTCGGCGCGCCATTCGGAAGATGCCGTCTATTGGCTGCCTACCGAGGACGAATGGTACAAGGCGGCCTATTACGACCCGACGAAGGGCGAGGCAGGCGGCTACTGGCTCTACCCGACGCAGAGCGACACGCTGGGAGGGAACACCATCGGGCAGCCGCACTCGGCGAATTACGGGTATGAGATCAACGGTCACCCGACCGACGGAGGCGCCTATGGGGACAACTCGGCGAGTTACTACGGAACCTTTGATCAGGGCGGGAATGTCTGGGAATGGAACGCGGCACAGGAGCAGGACCCCGGGTCGGGTTACCTTTGGAAGCAGCGTGGCGGCTCCTGGGCCAGTGGCGAGGGTCACCTGAAATCTTCTTTCGGCCAGGTCTATTCCGTGCCCATCGCCGAGTTCGACAGTCTGGGTTTCCGCGTGGCCAGCATCCCCGAGCCGTCCGAAATGCTTTTGGTAGCATTGGGAGGAGTGATGTTTCTGGTGTGCAGAACCCGGAGAAACCGCCTTTGATCCTTGTTCGGGAAGGGCTGTTGTGATTTTCCAGACTTGCGGGCGGCGGCGGAAGTGGGCAAGGAGGCCGACCCCGAGCAAAAGGCGCGGCAACGGCGGTACCACCATACTGCTGCCAGTGATCGAGTTCTTACCTTCCTTCGGGGCGCGGCATCAAGATTTGACTAAATAGAACTAAAAAAGCCGCCTTGCCTGATCATGGGACCAGGCAAGGCGGCGGTAAGCTGTTTCTTTCGGAATGAACGCTTCTGCCGTATCAGGCTTCGGTCAGACGGTAGCGGGCCGGGCCGACTTTTTCGATGCCGCCCAGACGCTTGCCGGTCGTGACAAACCAGATGTAGAGGTTCTTGTACTTGGCGCCGGTGGCGTCGGAGAGTTCCTTGATGGTTACCCCTTCCTTGCCGGCCTGGCGCAGATGGCCGAGGACGAGATCCTTGAGTTCGCCGCGACGCGCGGGACCGGTCAACGGCTTGGAGCCTTTGGCAGCCTTGGGAGCAGCGGCCTTGGCGGCCTTGGGAGCTTTAACAGCTTTGGGAGCCTTCGGCGCAGCAGCCTTCTTTGCCTTGGGAGCTGCCGGAGCCTTCGCGGGCTTGGCGCTCGCAGTCGGCTTCGCGCTCCTGGCGGCCGGCTTGGCAGCGGCAGGAGCCTTGGCGGCAGCCTTCGCAGGCTTGGCCTTGGCGGTCTTGGCAGCCCGGCTCTTGGCGGGAGCCTTTTCCGGAGCGCTGCCGTTGAGCGAAAGCGCGTAACGGGCTTCGCCGACCTTTTCAAGCCCGGCAACCCGCTTCAGGTTGCTGCTGAACCAGGAATGAATGTTGGCCGGCTTGGTATTGATCAACGTGGCCAGTTCCCGAACGCTGATCCCCTTGGAACCGGCGGCGCTGAGTGCGCTCAGAACCTGATCGCGAAGACCGCCCCGCCGCTGGTGCCCGGCGACCTTGGCCTTGGAAACGGGCGCAGCCGCGACCGCTTCTTCTGCTTCCTGGTGGAAATCATCCTGCAATGAGCGGATTTCAGCGGTGAGCTTCTGGACTCGCTCCAATGCTTTGCCGCGCTCTTCTTCCAGGGAGACCAAGGTCTTGAGCTGTGCCTTACGGGATTTGGTTGTCATGTTATATTCGTTTTATTAACGATGGTTTTCTCTTTTGGGTTGCTTTGGTGGTTGCTTCTGGAGGTGTTTGGAAAGCTTCTGGTTATTTAAGGAAAGCAAATGCGGGGCCAGGGGGCGTGCTGTTGTCCGGGAGCCGGATTTCCCCGACGACCGGCCTGGTGGCCGACATCGCGGGTTTTTCTTGATTCAATGGCTCCCTTGTACACGGTACAGGGATAAAATGGCTTCCAGGCAGGTCGGTAGAACGAAGGTTCAAATTTCCCGGAACAGGTTGGATTCAGGCTAAAACGGTGGTCGTGTGTTAACTGGCAATGGTTTCTAGGTTGGCATTCTCTTTTCGGACTTCCCGGGAAGCCGGAGATGCAACACGCTATCCCTTATGCGAACATATTTTGGCTGTATGTCAAACAAAACATTCATTTTCTCTCATCTTTATGCAGAGCGCCATAGACAACCAGAGTGGTTCCATAGCTTCCCTTGTCATTCCATATCAGCTCCCAATGGGGTTGTCGTCTCATTCCTGATGGATCAACCCTATCCATTCACGTTTCTGAAAAAGAGGCTTCCTTCCGGACTGGAACGGCGCGAATCTCCTGGATGGACGACCGGAAAAAAGGCTTCCTCGCTTTAATTAGCGATGCTTCAAGCCTGTTCCGGACAGGGTAAACTCAAAGCCCTGGTATCATTTTTAAGAAGCTCCTTAAATAAATTCGTTTCTTTTTTGAACAATCAACCGGTGGGGTTGTCCAACTGCGGCGTGTCTCGAAAACATTCTCCGGGGAAATGGCGCATCCCCCGGAAAAGATTGAGACCCTGACGGGTTGTCAGATACGTTATTTGACGTGATCCGTTTTCGAAAATTTTATGAATACCTTACCTTTGGAAGATAATGTGGACGATGTGCTGGGCAAGGCGCAGCGTGGATTGAAGCTCGACGACCAGGCGCTCCTTTCCGCTTCCGGCCTCTCTGAATCGCAATGGGAGGGCCTTCTGGCCGGAAAAGGCGACGCTGCACTTTATGAAAAGGTGGCTCCGGTGCTGGAACTCGACGCCGCTGCGTTGAAAGGGTATGCGAAGTATGCGCCCCGGCCGGTCACGCTTCCGGGTCTGCTTGCGTTCAACACTCCCTTTGATGACATGACCGTCAATGCCTACCTCGCGTGGGATGCGGAGACAAAGGAAGCGGTTCTCTTTGATACCAGCACGGATGCGACGGTGATCCTCGAAGCGCTCGAACGCGAAGGGCTGAACCTTCGCCTCGTGTTGTTGACGCATACGCATGGCGATCACATCCTGGAACTCGACCGCATCGTGGAACGGACAGGAGCGGATGCTTATGTCTGCGAAAAGGAGCCGCTCGAGGGCGCGCAACCGTTCGAAGCGGGGGATTCCTTTCAGTGCGGTTCGCTTAAGATCGCTTCCCGGCAGACTTCCGGCCATTCGCCGGGAGGCATCACCTATCTGCTCAAGGGGCTTTCCCGGCCGGTCGCGGTGGTGGGGGATGCCTTGTTCGCCGGTTCGATGGGAGGCGCGCCCAATGCCTGGAACCATGCGCGGGAGAGCAGTTGCCGCGAGATCCTTACCCTTCCCGAAGAGACGGTGATCTGCCCCGGCCATGGCCCGTTGACCACGGTTGGGGAGGAACGCCTTCACAATCCCTTTTTCGCCGCACGCTTTGCCTGATTTTTTCTGATTCTTATGACTACCTTGCCACCTGTTGCCTTTGTCGGTGTGGGGCGGATGGGAGCCAACATGGCCCGTCGCCTCAAGGATAAACAATACCCGATCGCCGCGCTTTACGACACCACCCATGCGGCGGCGCAGTCGCTCGCCGGGGAACTGGGAACCAGCGCCGTCACCTCGCTTGCGGAAGTGACGGCGGCGGCGCACGTGATCATCACCGTCGTCAGCGATGATGCGGCGATGGATGCGATCTACGCCCTTTCGGGCGATTCGCTGCTCCACGGCGCAAAGGGAAAACTCTTCATCAACTGCGCCACCGTAAGCCCCGCGACCCATGCCGAAGTCGAGCGCCGCTTGCAGGCGGTCGGTGCGTATTCGCTGGAGGCGAGCATGGCTTCCAGCATCACCCAGGCCCGGGAAGGGACGCTTTACCTGATGTGCGCAGGCAGCCCGGCGGCGTTTGACGCGGCCAAACCGCTGCTCGAACAACTCTCCGCCGCTGTTCGCTATCTTGGTCCGGCCGGGAATGCAGCCAAGGTCAAGGCGCTGGTCAACATGGTGATGAACATCAACACCGCCGGGCTGGCGGAAGGTCTCGGCCTGGGCGCGGCGCTCGGGCTCGACCTGAAGATGCTGATGGAAGTTTTTTCCCAGACCGGCGCGGCTTCCCGCGTGTTGCAGACCGACGGAGAGGATATGCTCAACCGCGAGCACGATTGCTATTTCTCCGCCGCTCATGCCGCCAAGGATAGCGGGATCGCGCTGGAACTGGCGAAGGAAGCGGATCTTTCACTTCCCCTGGCCGAAGCGACCAAGGCGCAGTACGACCGGATGGTGGAAAAAGGGTTGGGCGAACTCGATAAATCGGGGATTGCCGAACTGACCTTTCCGGGCCGTGGAGCCTAGATAGGACGACGTTGGGTTGGCCTAGTATGATCTTTTTTCGGAGAACAAACTTGGCGCAACGATACCAACCGCCTTGAGAAAATGCGGGATCAATGCTCCCTTTACCTTCATGAAATGGCTGGAGGTCAGAGAGCATTGCGGTGTTGAACTGCCGGAACTTGGTCTATGGCTCGATGCGCGGGCGGCGCGACCGTTTTCGTTTGTATCGCATGCGCACGGGGATCATATTGCCAAACACCGCGAAGTGCTTTTCACTCCTGCCACGGCGCGGCTGATGCGGGCCCGCCTCCCGGGGCAGCGGGTGGAGCACCCGGTCGCCTTTGGGGAGCGGTTTACGCACGAGCGCCTGCCGGGGGTCGGCCTGAAGCTGCTTCCCGCAGGGCACCTGCTCGGTTCCGCACAGCTTTACCTTGAGACCGGCGACCAATCGCTGCTCTACACCGGCGACTTCAAGCTGCGACCGGGCCGGACGGCGGAAACGGCGACCTTCTGTCACGCCGATACGCTGGTGATGGAGACCACCTTTGGCAAACCGGAGTATTGCTTTCCGCCAACCGAAGAGGTCGTCACGGCGATCGCCGATTTCTGCCGGGAAACGCGTCGCGACGGGGCGGTGCCGGTGCTCCTCGCCTATTCCCTCGGGAAGGCGCAGGAGTTGGTAGCTTCCCTGATCGCCCACGGGCTGCGCCCGGCGCTCCATCGCAGCCTCTGGAAAATGACGGAACTCTACCGCGAACTCCTTCCCGGGTTTCCCTCCGGTTACACGCTTTGCCGTGAAAGCGGCGCGGACGAAGAGCTGCTTCCGGGAATGGAGACGACGGAGGCGGAAGTCGTGCTCGTCTCCCCGCAGGCGGTCCGCAACGGTTGGCTGGAGCGCTACCCCCGCCGCCGGGTGGCGATCGTCAGCGGATGGGCGATCGACGAAAGCGCCCGCTACCGGTACGGGGTCGATGCCGCCTTTCCCCTTTCCGATCATGCCGGTTACGACGATCTGCTCCGGTATGTGGAGCTGGTTGCCCCAAGACGTGTGCTGACCCTCCACGGCTTCGCCCGCGAGTTTGCCGCCGACCTGCGCCAGCGGGGGGTGGAAGCGTGGGCCCTTGCCGGGGCCGATCAACTGGAATTCCGGTTTGGGGGATGATCTCCCTCTTTCCGCGGCAAAGTTGAGGGTTGGCCGGGAAATGCCTCCACGAATTGAATCGCAGGAGCGTTAGGTTGCAGGGAAGGATGCCGGAGGCATCCCAGCGGAGCAGCCGGGGGTTGAGCGCAGCGACACCCCCGGGAACTTGTATCGAAGAGCCGTCGACCCCGAAGCGGGTCGCAGCGGGCAAAACGCCTTGTTGCTGCGACCGCCTTCGGGGTCGAATCCTCCTTACATCATCCGTTCCGGGGGTATCGCTTCGCTCAACCCCCGGCTATCGTGCTTGGATGCCGTTGGCATCCTTGAATCCAAACTAACCTCGACTTAACAAAGTCATGCTAAACCGAACTGACCGTGTTCTTGACGGTCGCGGTGGCGTACTCGCGATTGAGCGAGGCAATGAACGCCACGCTGATTTCCACCGGGCAGACCGCTTCGCATTCGTAGAAGTTGCTGCAATTACCGAAACCGGCTTCGTCCATCGTCTTGACCATCTTGAGCACGCGGTCGGTCCGCTCCGGCTGGCCCTGCGGCAGCAGCGAGAGATGGGAGACCTTCGCGCCGACAAAGAGCATCGCCGAGGAGTTCGGGCAGGCGGCGACACAGGCACCGCAACCGATGCAGGCGGCGGCGTCCATGGCGACATCGGCGCTGTGCTTCGAAATCGGGACCGAGTTGGCGTCGGGCGGCGAACCGGCGCGCGCCGTGATGAATCCGCCTGCCTGCTGGATGCGGTCAAAGGCGGTGCGGTCGACAATCAGGTCCTTGATGACCGGGAACGCCTTGGCGCGCCACGGTTCGACGTAGATCGTCTCGCCGTCGCTGAAGTGGCGCATATGGAGCTGGCAGGTGGTGGTGGCCCGCTCCGGCCCGTGGGCGATGCCGTTGATGACCAGCGAACACGCCCCGCAGATCCCCTCGCGGCAGTCGTGGTCAAAGGCGATCGGCTCGATCCCCTTGGCGTCGAGGTCTTCGTTGACGATGTCGAGCATTTCCAGGAACGAGGCGTCCTTGGGAATTCCCTTGGCCGGGTATTCGACAAATTGGCCGGGGGCGTTGATCTTCGGTTGACGCCAGACGCGCAGGGTAAGGTCCATAGGTGAAGTCGTTGCGTAAAGGAAAGTTGCGTTATTTGTAGCTGCGGACGGCGAGGTGGATGCCTTCGTACGTCAACGGCTCGATATGTCGGTTCGGAACGGAGTCGTCCCCCGTATATTCCCAGGCGGCGACGTGGGCAAACTCCTCGTCGTTACGGACCGCCTCGCCATCCTCGGTCTGGAACTCTTCGCGGAAATGGCCGCCGCACGATTCGCGCCGTTCCAGCGCGTCGCGCACCATCAGTTCGGCAAACTCCAGGAAATCGGCCACGCGGCCCGCCTTTTCGAGCGACTGGTTGAGCTGCTCGTTGCCCCCGTGGACGTTGACGTTTTCCCAGAATTCCCTGCGGATCTTCGGGATCTCCTCGAGCGCTTCCTTCAAACCGGCTTCGTTGCGGGCCATGCCGCATTTCTCCCAGAGCAGGAGGCCGAGTTGGCGGTGGAAGGAATCGACGGTCCGCTTCCCCTTGATGGAAAGCAGTTTTTCGATCCGCGCGCGGACTTCCGCCTCCGCCGCCTTGAACTCGGGAGCGTCGGCGCTCACCTTCTTGCTGCCGTTGGCGGCGAGGTAGATGTTGATGGTCGAAGGGATGACATAGTACCCATCGGCCAGCCCCTGCATCAGGGCGCTCGCACCGAGGCGGTTGGCCCCGTGATCGCTGAAATTGGCTTCGCCCAGGACATGCAGCCCGGGGAGGTTCGACATCAGGTTGTAATCGACCCAGAGCCCGCCCATCGTGTAGTGAACGGCGGGGTAGATCCGCATCGGCACCTTGTAGGCATCTTCGTTGGTGATCTTGTGATACATCGCGAAGAGGTTGCCGTAGCGTTCGCGGACGACATCGGCCCCGAGGCGCCTGATGGCGTCTGAAAAGTCGAGGTAAACGCCGAGACCGCCCGGCCCGACGCCGCGGCCTTCGTCGCAGACCTGCTTGGCCGCCCGCGAGGAGATGTCGCGCGGGGCGAGGTTCCCGAAGCTCGGGTACTTGCGTTCGAGATAGTAGTCGCGGTCCTGCTCCGGGATGTCGGAGGGGTGCTTGGAGCAATCCTCCTTCCGCTTGGGCACCCAGACGCGCCCGTCGTTGCGGAGCGATTCGCTCATCAGCGTCAGCTTCGACTGGTACTCCCCGGCGACAGGGATGCAGGTCGGGTGGATCTGCGTATAGCACGGGTTGGCGAAGTAAGCGCCGCGCTTGTAGGCCCGGTAGGCCGCCGTGGCGTTGCACCCCTTGGCGTTGGTGGAGAGATAGAAGACGTTGCCGTAGCCGCCGGTGGCGAGGATGACGGTATCCCCCGCGTGGGAGGAGATTTCCCCGGTCACCATATCGCGGACGACGATCCCCTTGGCGTGACCGTCGACGACGACGAGGTCGAGCATTTCGGTACGCGGGAACATCTCCACCTTGCCGGCGGCGATCTGGCGACAGAGGGCCGAGTACGCGCCGATGAGAAGCTGCTGCCCCGTCTGCCCCCGGGCATAGAAGGTTCGTGAGACGAGCGCGCCGCCAAAGGAACGGTTGGCGAGCAGGCCGCCATATTCCCGGGCCAGCGGCACGCCGAGGGCGACGCACTGGTCGATGATCGCGGAGCTGACTTCGGCGAGGCGGTAGACATTCGCCTCGCGGGAGCGGAAGTCGCCCCCCTTTACGGTGTCATAGAAAAGGCGGCGTACGGAGTCGCCGTCATTCTGGTAATTCTTGGCGGCGTTGATCCCCCCCTGTGCGGCGATCGAGTGCGCCCGGCGCGCGCTGTCCTGATAGCAGAAACATTTGACGTTGTACCCCATGTCGCCCAGCGTGGCGGCGGCCGAGGCTCCCGCCAGCCCGGAGCCGACGATGATGATCGTGTACTTGCGCCGGTTGGCCGGGTTGATCAGCCTGGAGTTGTAAATGTGGTCCGCCCACTTGGACTCCAGGGGACCGGGAGGGATGTTGGATTCGAGCGTGGCCATGAGTCGTTAATGTCCGATACGTTGAAGCAGGCCGGTCAGCACGGCGACCGGGATGGAGATGTAGCCGAAGAAGACGGCCCACGCGAAGACGGGGCTCGCCTTGGAGATCGGCTCGGCGAGTTTGCGGGTACGCCCCCCGAGCGTCTGAAGGAAGCTCTGGATGCCGTGGCTCATGTGCAGGGTCAGGAGGAAAACGGCGATGATGTAAAAGAGCGAGACGGGGCGGCTCTCAAACCCGGCGATCATCATGTTGTAGACATCGTGCCGGTTGGCGCTGTCGACCCAGGTCTTCCATTCCGGGTTCACGTTCTGCACGGTGAAGTGCATCAGGTGGAAAAGGATGAAAGCAATCAGCGTCAACCCGCTCAGGAGCATCGTGCGGGCGGCGACGGTTGACTGGACCCGCGCCTTGACCGCGTACTTCTGCGGTCGCGCCGCCTTGTTCTGGATCGCCAGAAGGACGGTGGTGCAGATATGGATGATGATCGTCAAAAGCAGGACGATCCGGACCACCCAGAGGAGCGCGCCGAGGCTTTGCAGCTTTTCGGCGTAGGCATTGATCGCCTCCTGGCCCAGGAAAATCTGAAGGTTGCCGAGCATGTGACCCACCACAAAGCCGACCAGGATGATCCCCGTCAGGGCGACGATCCATTTCTTGCCGATGGAGGATTGATAAAAAGAGATGACGGTTTTCACGGGGCGAGAGGTTGACGGACGAGGGCAGACGCCTGGGGGGCCCGGCTGAAGAAGAGCGAGTTCATGTACGTAAGTCAAAAGGGAATCGCAGGCGAAAGCAGGTTTCAGCGATTCCCCGATTCATCGAACGTATAAGTGGAACTGTTATCTGCCAAGAAAATTTCTTGAGGCAATCCGATTTTGGATTTCTCCTTTTTTCCCGCGATCGGGTTTTTCTTTTGAAAGGGCGGGTTATTTCTTTCATAAAGGGCGGCGACCCGGTTTCCTTCGGAGGATTTTCACTTCCACCCCAGGCCCGTTTCCAACGGGATGGTTGACCCCCGCGTCACCTGGAAAAAGGTGGGATTTCAGAAAGCCCATACCGCGAGGACCGGGCCTCTTCGGATTAACTTTATCTCCAACTGTTAACTCATGAAACCACTCAAACCGTTGATCTACCTGGCCTTTGCGGCCTGCACCGCAGCCCTTGTCCTTTCGCCCGCCACCCGGGCGATGGCGCAGCAGGATGATATTCCCATCGGGGAATACGAATCGCTGACCGGGGTCAACGCCAGCTTCGGGATCTCCTCCCACCAGGGGGCCGCTCTCGCGCTGGAGGAGGTCAACGCCGCCGGAGGGGTCCTGGGCAAAAAGGTCCGTCTCATCACCGAAGACGACCGCTCCCTGGCCGGGGAACCGGCGACGATCGTCCGCAAGCTGATCTCCCGCGACCACGTGGTGGCGATCCTGGGCGAGTTCGCCTCGTCGCGCGCGCTGGAAGGGGCTCCGATCGCTCAGGAAAACAAGATCCCGATGCTCTCGCCCGGGGCGACCAACGCGAAGGTGACCGAAGTCGGCGACTACATCTTCCGCAACTGCTTCATCGACCCGTTCCAGGGGACGGTGATGGCGAAGTTCGCCCTCTCCAAGGGGTTCAAGAACGTTGCCATCATGACGGATGAAAAGCAGGATTACAGCCAGGGGCTGGCCCAATATTTCCGCCAATATTTCACCGCCAACGGCGGCACCGTCGTCCGCGAACAGAGCTACAGCTCGGGCGACAAGGACTTCCGCGCGCAACTGACCTCCATCAAGGCAAGCAACCCGGATGCGATCTTCCTCCCCGGGTATTACTCGGAAGTCCCGCTCATCGCCCGGCAGGCCCGGCAGTTCGGGATCAAGGCGGCATTCCTCGGCGGCGACGGCTGGGTCGGCAGTTCGCTCCTGACCGTCGGCGCCAAGGCGCTCGAAGGGAGCTACTTCTCCAGCCACTTCTCGGTGGAGAACCCCGACCCCGAGCTTCAGCGCTTCGTCAAACTCTACACGGAAAAATACGGCTCACAGCCGGACGATCAGGCCGCCCTCGGCTTTGACGGGCTCAAGATGCTGGTCGACGCCATCAAGCGGGCGGGCAGCACCGAACCGGCGGCGATCCGCGACGCGCTCGCCGCGACGAAGGATTTCCCCGGCGTGACCGGCAAGATCACCATCGACGAACATCGCAACGCCCAGAAGGCGGCGATCATCCAGACCATTGCCGATGGCAAGTACAAGTTTGTGGAAGCGGTCGAACCGTAATCTCTCCTCTTTTAAGAGAAACGCCGCCCGGTTTTTCATCGGACCGGGCGGCGTCTTGATACCCATCCATCGTGACGGAATTTCTCCAGCAGTTGATCAACGGCCTTTCGCTCGGGGCGATCTATGCCCTGATCGCGCTCGGCTACACGATGGTCTACGGCGTGCTCCGTTTCATCAACTTCGCCCATGGCGACGTTTACATGATCGGGGCTTTCGTCGGCCTTTATGCCGCGCCGTTCGTCTGGAAGATTTTCCCCGTTTCGGAGGATTACGAACACTTCAGTTGGAGCACCACGGCGGGGGCGGTCACCGTGCTGCTGGTGGCGATGGTGGTCTGCGCGCTTCTCGGGGTGCTCATCGAATGGGCGGTCTACCGTCCGCTGCGCAGCCGCCCCCGGCTCACGGTGCTGATCACCGCCATCGGGGTCTCCATCTTTCTCGAAAACACCGGCCAGCTCATCTTCGGCGCGGAACCTAAGTATTTCCCCGAGATCATGCCCGACCGCGTGATCGAGGGCCTCGGCAACCTGACGGTGACGGTCAACCAGTCGATCGTGCTCGGCGTCACCCTCGCCCTTCTCGTGGGGCTGCACTTTGTGGTGATGAAGACGCGGGTCGGCACCGCCATGCGCGCGCTCTCTTTCAACCCGACGGCGGCTTCGCTGATGGGGATCAACAACGGCGTGATCATCTCGTTCACCTTTGCCGTCGGCTCCGCGCTCGCGGCGGCGGCGGGGATTCTCAACGCCATCAACTACCCCTCCATCGACCCGCTCATGGGCATCCTGCCCGGGATCAAGGCATTTGTCGCCGCCGTGCTGGGCGGCATCGGCAACATCCCCGGGGCGGCGCTCGGCGGGTTCATCCTCGGCATTCTCGAAACGCTGGTGGTCGGCTATATTTCCCCGATGTACCGCGACGCGATCGCCTTTGCGGTCCTGATCCTGATCCTCCTCTTCAAACCGACCGGCCTGCTCGGCAAGGCTGAGAGGGAAAAAGTTTAAGCTGTGAACCACCGGCCCAAACTCTGGCTCCTCTGCGCCGCGCTCCTGAGCTTCATCGCCTCGCGCTCGCTCGGTTCGATGGACCCGTACTATTACGACGTGCTCGTGATGATCGGGATCAACATCATCCTCGGCGTCGGGTTGAACCTGGTCAACGGTTACACGGGGCAGTTTTCGCTGGGGCACGCCGGGTTCATGGCGGTCGGGGCGTATGTCAGCGCGTCGATCACCGTCTACCTGGCCGACGACGTGGCGCGCTGGGCCGGGGCCGGGGAGCCGACGCAACTGGCGCTCTATGTGGTTGCCCTGCTCGTCGGCGGGCTTGGCGCGGCAGTGGCCGGGTTGATCGTCGGCGTGCCGTCGCTCCGGTTGCGGGGCGATTATCTCGCGATCGCAACCCTCGGGTTTGGCGAAATCATCCGCGTGGTCATCCAGAACACCGACGTGATCGGCGGCGCGCGCGGCTTTTCCATCCCGGACCGGCATACCAACTTTTTCTGGACCTTCCTGATGGCGGCGATCGCCATCTACGTCGTCCTCGCGCTGGTCCATTCGACTTACGGACGCGGGTTTTTGACCGTCCGCGACGACGAAATCGCCGCCGAAGCGATGGGGATCAATACCACCAAGTACAAGGTGATCGCCTTTGTCGTCGGTGCGTTCTTCGCGGGGATCGCCGGGGGGCTTTACGCGCACTTCAAGCAATACATCCACCCGGAAGGGTTCAACTTCCTGCGCTCGGTCGATATTGTGGTGATCGTCATCCTCGGCGGCATGGGGAACACGCTCGGGGTCATCGCCGCCGCCATCCTCCTGACCATCCTGCCCGAAGGGTTACGGGCGCTCGCGGGTTGGGAAGCCCTGCCGATCTGGACCCGGCAGATCATTCAGAACCGGATGATCCTCTACTCCCTGCTGTTGATCATCCTGATGCTGACCCGTCCGCAGGGGCTCTTTGCCGGGAGCGCCCGCTGGAAAAAATGGCTCGCACCAAAGGAGGGGAAGAAGGTATGAAGCCGCTTCTGGAGTTGAAAGAGTGCACCGTCGCCTTCGGGGGCCTGAAAGCGGTCTCCGGGCTGGAGTTCGCGGTCGGTGAAGGCGAACTGATCGGCCTCATCGGTCCCAACGGCGCGGGAAAAACGACCGTTTTCAACCTGATCACCGGCGTTTACCGACCGACCGGGGGGGAGATCACCTTCGACGGGCGGACGGTCATCGGCGAGCCCCCCTACCGGATCACTGCGCGCGGCATCGCCCGGACCTTCCAGAACATCCGCCTTTTTGCGTCGCTTTCCGTCTACGACAACGTCCGCGCCGCCTGTCATCTCCACCTGCGCCACGGGATCAGCCACGCTCTCTGGCGCGGCCCGGCCTTCGAGCGCGAGGAAGAGGAGATCGGGGAAACCGTCTCGGAGTTGCTGAAAATCTTCAAGCTCGAGGGGTTGCGCGAAGCCCCCGCCACCGGCCTGCCGTACGGCGACCAGCGGCGGCTGGAGATCGTCCGCGCCCTTGCCACGCGCCCCCGCCTCCTGCTCCTCGACGAACCGGCCGCCGGGATGAACCCGACGGAAAAGGAAGAGTTGATGCGGCTCATCCGCTTTACGCAAAAGAAATTCGACCTCGCCGTTTTGCTGGTGGAACACGACATGAAAGTCGTCATGGGGATCTGCCAGCGGATCGTCGTGCTCGACCACGGCGTGAAGATCGCCGAAGGCACCCCCGCCGAGGTCCGCGCCAACCCGAAGGTCATCGAAGCCTATCTGGGAGAGTAAACACGTCCGATGCTCAAGATCAGCAACCTGCACGTCAACTATGGAGCCATCGCCGCCCTGCACGGGCTGGAGATCACCGTCCCGCGTGGAGAGATCGTGACCTTGATCGGTGCGAATGGCGCGGGAAAATCAACCACGCTGCGGGCGATCTCCGGGATGATCCCCTCCCGCCTCGGTTCGATCCACTTTGAGGACGAAGAGATCACCCGTTACCCGGCGCACAAGGTGGTCAGCCGCGGCCTCTGCCACGTCCCCGAGGGTCGGATGGTTTTCGCCAACCTGAGCGTGATGGAAAACCTCCTTCTTGGAGCCTACCTGCGCCGCGACAAGTCGAAGTTTCCCGCTGATCTCGACTACATCTTCGGCATTTTCCCTCGCTTGAAGGAACGCGAAAAGCAGAGCGCCGGCACCCTTTCCGGCGGCGAACAGCAGATGCTCGCCATTGGCCGCGCCCTGATGAGCCAGCCGCGCTGCCTGATGCTCGACGAACCCTCCCTCGGCATCGCCCCCCTGCTGGTCAAAACGATCTTCGAAAAAATCGTCGAGATCAACCGCAACCTCGGCCTCACCATCCTGCTCGTCGAACAGAACGCCAACCTCGCGCTGGAAATCTCCCACCAGGGGTACGTGCTGGAAACCGGGAGGATCATCCTGCACGGCCCGTCGGAAGTGTTGAGGAGCGATCCCAAGGTGCGGGAGGCTTATCTCGGCGGATAAAAAAGGTCAGTCGAGCGGAATCCCACGCACCGCGCCCCGGGGCGGGAGCGGTCTGCCGACGGCGGGGAGAAGCCGCATGACCGCGAGGGTATCGAGATCAAGCCGACCCGACGGCCGCAACTGGTTGGCGCGCTGGTAGGCAACGATCGCCTCGCCCGTCATCGCCCCGGGCAAACCGTCGATCGGCCCCCGGTAATAACGGCGACCGGCGAGAAGCCGTTGCGCCTTGAGCACGGTATCGCGCTGCACCTGCGGCGGCGCGTTGAAGTAGGGGGTTCCACGGAAAAGCCCGGCGTACCCGGAAGAAGGGACCGGCGCAGGAGTGCGCGGCGAGGCAGGCGGGCCGGGCGGCAAGGGACGAGGCTCCGGCGGGCGGGAGGCCGGAGGCGGCAGCGCGTTGGGAGGAGGTGCCCCGCGGTCAAGAAATTCGCGGTCGCTCTGCTCCACTTCGTTGCTCACGGCATCTTCCGTTGCCGGGGCGGAGGCCGATGGCGGCGGTGTTTGTTCCGAAGCGGCCTCCCGCATCGCCTCCGTGGTTTCCGCGTTGAGTTCGCCCGTCGGCGTCAATCCGCGATGAATCTGAAACCGCCGCACCGCTCCCTTGAAAAGGACATTCACCGTCCCATCCTCCGCACCTTGATAAAAGCCGAGTTCCTTGAGCGAACGTTGCGCCAAAAGGACCGCTTCGTCCGCGTGAAGCGAAACAACGGCCAGACCGAGAAAAGCAATCAAAAGGAGGGAGCGCTTCATGGGGAGGTAAAGACCCTTAACCGATACCATTCTTTCCTGCGGTTTTCCCCTGAAAAAAACCGCAGCGATTCACTTTGCCCCGTCCGCCTTTGCCAACTGCCCGGGGCGGGGGTTGAACGGGTCGGACTGCCGCTCGTACCAGTTTTCCACCCCCTGGGCGATTCCTTCGGCCATGCGACCCAGGTAGTCCTGGCTGGCGAGAAGGGCCGCCTCCATCCGGTTGCTCAAAAAACCGCCCTCCACCAGAATCGCGGGCGACCAGGTGTGCCGGGTGACGTAGAACTTCGACGGGCGGATGCCCCGGTCCCGCGCTCCCGTTTTCGCCACGATCGCCTGCTGGACTTCCGCCGCGAGCACTTCGCCGGTGTCGACCTCGTCGGGCGGGTTGAAAAACCCGATCCAGCGCCATCCCCGGGGCGGGGCCTGCTTCTCTTCGCAGTAGTAGGTCTCCACGCCGTTGATGTAGGCGGCGTTCCCGCGGTTGAAATGGAGGCTGATCAGGAGGCTCGGCTCCTCCCTCGCGTTGACCACCGCGACCCGTTCCGAAAGGGCGAGGTAGCGGTCGTCGGTCCGGGTCATCACCGTGGCGTAACCGAGTTCCTCCAGGCGGACCTTGAGGGCCTCCGCCAGGCGCAGGGTCAACTCCTTTTCGAGATGTTCGCGCGAGCTTGCCCCGCCATCGTTGCCGCCATGGCCGGGGTCGATCACCACCGTGGGCCGGTGGTTGGACAGGTTGGGATCAGCCCGGTCGTCGGGCGCCACCACCAGGGTGAAGCAACCGAGCACGACCACCAGGCCGACGCATGCCGCAAAGCCTCGCATCGCCGCAACGTTGGCATAGAGAGCCGCCAAAGCCAAGCCCCCGAGCCATTGCCCCGCCCTCCCCTGCGCCAAAGTGTCGCGCCGCTTCACAAAAACGGATACGACGCCGTGGGGTGATTTGCACCTACTCCCCGGGGGGAGCCGCCTTGCGCCCGAGCCGGCGCAGCACCATGGCCCGCAGTTCCTCGACCTCTTCGATCCGCAGCCAGAGCACCGCAACCCCGAACGCCCCCGCTGCAACGGCGATCGTCCCGAAAACCGAGACCAGCTTGACCCAGAACGACATCGTTTCGAGCCCCGTAAACCACCACTGCTGCGCCGCGAGGCAGACGAGCACCATCGGCACCGACCCGAGCAGCAGCTTGAGCAGGCCGCCCATGATGCCCCGGGTATCGAGCCCCCCTTCCCGGCGCAGCATCAGGCGGTACAGAATCGCGAAATTGATCATCGCCACGAGACTCGTGGAAAGCGCGAGACCGCGATGGCCGAACCCGAGGTAAAACGTGAAAAACTGGTTGAGGAGGTAGTTCGTTGCGATGGAAAAAAAACTGACGAACATCGGCAGGTTGCGCTGGTCGAGCGCATAAAAAGCCGGGGCGATCACCTTGATCCCGGCGTAGGCCACCAGCCCCAGGGAATAATACCGGAGCGAAGCCGCCGTCTGGAGCGTGTCCTCGAAGGAAAAGCGCCTCCCCTGGTAAATCAGCGAGATGATCGGCTCGGCGAGCAGTATCAACCCGAGCGCCGCCGGGACGGTCAATAGAAACGCCAGCCGCAATCCCCGCCCGAGCGCCGAACGGACGCCGACGAGATCGTGCAGCGCCGCAAAGCGCGAAACGAGCGGCAGCGTCACCGTGGCGACCGCCACCCCGAAAAGCCCGAGCGGCAGCATCATCAACCGGAACGAGTAACCGAGCCAACTGACCGGGCCATCCCCCGGGATGAAGGAGGCAAACCGGGAATTGACCATCACGTTGACCTGCACCGCGCTTGCCGCAACGACCGCCGGACCCATCAGGAGCAGAATCTTGCGCACCCCCTCGTCGCGCCACAGGAAATCAGGCCGGAAGCGGAACCCGACCTGCGCCAGTTTCGGAAACTGCACGACCAACTGGAGCAGCCCGCCGATCAATGTCCCGATGGCGAGGCCGACCAGCGCCCGCTCGCCAAAGGTCGGGTCGAGCCAATAGCCGAGCCCGACCCCGCTGATGATCGAGCCGAGATTGAAGAAACTCGACGCCAGCGCTGGCATCCCGAAGACGTTCTTTGCATTGAGCATCCCCATCGTCAACGCCGCCAGCGAGATGAGCAGGATGAACGGAAACATGATCCGCGTCAGCGTGATCGTCAGTTGCGCCTTCTCCGGGCTGAACCCTCCCGCGATCAACCAGACGAGCCACGGCGCGAAGACGATGCCGAGCAGCGTCAAGAGACTCATGAAAATCACGGTGAGCGTCGCCATCTTGTTGGCGAGCTGCCACGCCGACGCATCTCCCTCCTTCTCAATCTTCTTGGAAAAGGTCGTGATAAACGCGGTCGAAAGCGCTCCTTCGGCAAAAAGGTCGCGCAACAGGTTCGGGATGCGAAACGCCATCATAAAGGCATCCATCGCGGGGCCCGCCCCGAAAAGTTTGGCAAAGACCACCTCCCGCACCAGCCCCAGGATGCGGCTGCACCCGACGGCCAGCCCGACCACCCCGGCTGATTTCGCATTGACCCGCGCCGGTTTTTCCCCCGGGGGCGGGGGCGTCGGGGAAGGTGAAGGCGGCTTGGGCGACATGGTTGGGAAGGAAAGCGAAAAAAAAGGCGGTGGTCAAACTACCGATGAGACGCACGCCGGAGCCGGTCCATGATCGCCGCGCCGAGCCCTTCCTCCGCCACCGGTTCGGCGACGATCTCCTCCAGCCCCGCCGCGTCGAGCCGCCGCATCGCCGCAAAAAGTCGCGAGGCGGCTTCACGCAGGTCGCCCGCCGGGCTTAATACTTCGACGGAGCCAAAGCAGGCGGCGGTCTCCGGTTCGGGCGACCGCCATGCCAGCAGGCCGGAGGCGCCTCCGCGCGCGTCGCCGGGCGTCGCCCCTTTGGAAAGGAGCCGCAATGGCGTCCCCGGTGCGTAATGGCTGGCGAGTTGCCCCGGTGCGACCGGTTGCGCGACCGCCCCCGGCGCGACGATTTCGCCCCATTCCTCCAGCATTTCACGCGTCACGGGGCCTTTGCGAAGGATCTCCAGCTTCCCGCCCCTGGGCGCGATGATGGTCGATTCCACCCCGTGCCGGGTCGGCCCGCCGTCGATCACGAGCGGTATCCGCCCGGAAAGTTCCCCCATGACATGTTCGGCGCAGGTCGGGCTGACCCGTCCGAAACGGTTGGCACTCGGCGCGGCGAGCGGTTTGCCAAAGGCCGCGACGATCGCGCTGAAAACCGGGTGCGCGCTCCGCCGCACGGCGACGGTCGGCAGCCCGGAGGTCGCCAGATCGGGCACCAGCGCGGTCCGGGGCAGCACCATCGTCAACGGGCCGGGCCAGAAGGCGTCCGCCAGCCGCGTGATCCACGCCGCATCCTCCGGCGGGAGGGTGGCCACCTTCTCCAGCCAGCCCGCGTCGGGGAGGTGGACGATCAACGGATCAAAAAGAGGGCGCTCCTTGGCTTCGAAGATTTTTACCAGCGCCGCCGGGGAGGTCGCATCCGCAGCCAGACCGTAGACGGTCTCGGTCGGAAGGGCGACCGGGTTCCCGGCTCCAAGTTCAGCCACCGCCGCCGCCACCGCAGCGGCGAGCTGTTCCGGTGTTTCCGTGGGAAGGAGCCGCGTCTTCATTCTTCCTGGTGCAAGATGTCCTTCTTCGTAAACCGCAGCCGCTTCCGCGCTTTGCGGACCGTGGCGGCCGCCGCGTCCACGTCATTGCCAAAGGCAACGAGGTGCCCCATCTTGCGGCCCCTCCGCGCCGCGGTCTTCCCGTAAAGGTGGAGCTTGACCTCCGGCATCGCCAGCACCGCCGCCCAGTCGGGTTCGCCGCCGGCCCAGAGATCGCCGAGCAGGTTGGCCATCGCCGCCGGGCGCAATGTTTCGGTCGAGCCGAGCGGCAGACCGCAGACCGCCCGCAACTGCTGTTCAAACTGGGTGGTCACGCTGGCGTCAAAGGTGGCATGGCCGGAATTGTGCGGCCGGGGGGCGAGTTCGTTGACCAGAATCCCCCCATTGGGCAAAAGAAACATCTCCACCGCCAGAAGCCCGACCAGATCGAGCGCCTCGGCCACCGCCACGGCCACCTTGCGCGCCCGCTCCGCGCTTTCCGGCGCGATCCGGGCCGGGAGGAGCGTGACGTCGAGGATATGGTCGGTATGGAGGTTTTCAAATACCGGGTAGGTCGCCACTTCGCCGTGAAGCCCCCGCGCCACGATCACTGAAACCTCTTTTTCAAACGGTACGAACGCCTCCAGCACCGCCGTGCTCCCTTCGTACTTCTGCCACGCGGCGGAAAGGTCGTCGCCGGGGCGGAGCGTCCGCTGCCCCTTGCCGTCGTAACCGAAGGCCGCGCTCTTGAGCACCGCCGGAAGCCCGATCTCTCCCGCCGCCGCCTTCAGTTCCTCCACGCCGGTAATCTTTCGGAACGCCGGAAGCGCGATCCCGGCCCCGGCGAGGAACTCCTTCTCCCGCAGCCGGTGCTGGCAGATCGACAAAATCTTTCCCGAAGGCCGCACCGGGCAGTAACGGGCCGCCCATGCCACCGATTCGACCGGGATGTTTTCAAACTCGAAGGTCAAAACATCGATCTCCCGGGCAAACGCGCTCACGGCGGCTTCGTCATCGTACGGCGCGGTCACTTCGCGGTCGACCAGCGGGCCCATCGGGGTTCCGCGGTCGGGGCTGAAGGTGGCGATCCGGTACCCCATCCGGCGTGCGGCGATCGCCAGCATCCGACCGAGCTGACCGCTCCCCATCACGCCAATCGTACTGCCGGGCAAAAGGGGATCGTTCATGGCCGTTCGGGAAGCTCCGAGTCGAGGACATCCTGCGTCTGCGTCTCGCGGAAGGCGTTGAGGCTCGCGCGGATCTTTTCGTTCTGGAGGCTTAAAATCGCCGCCGCCATCAGCGCCGCGTTTTTCGCTCCCGCCTCGCCGATCGCCATCGTCCCGACCGGGATGCCTCCCGGCATCTGCACGATCGAAAGGAGCGAGTCGATCCCCTTGAGCGCCCGGCTCTGCACCGGCACCCCGAGCACCGGCAGCCACGTCTGCGCCGCCACCATCCCGGGGAGATGCGCCGCCCCTCCAGCCCCGGCGATGATCACCTGAATCCCCCTCCCCGCCGCCTCGGCCGCAAACCACGACATGAGGACCGGCGTCCGGTGAGCCGAGACGACACGATGTTCGGAAGGGATGCCCAGCCTGTCGAGGAGTTCTACGGCGTGGCGCATCGTTTCCCAGTCAGACTTGCTCCCCATGATGACGGCGACAAGAGGCGATTCCATAAGCAACAAAAAAACCTCCGTTCCATCGCATTCCATCGCCTTTGTGTAAATGCTAAAACCGTCCAGACCGCCGGTTGCCCGGAGAATTGATCGTCGCACCGGGGCTTGACAGCCCCTGTTTTTGCGCGATCAATGACCCCTTCTCCCCTCTCTTGAACCAACCACCCATGAACCCGATCCGCATCACCGTCTGGGGCGAAAACGTCCACGAACAGCGGCACGAACTTGTCCGGCGTCTCTATCCCAAGGGGATGCACGCCTGCATCGCCGACGGCCTTTCCGAAGAGGGCGATTTCCAGGTCCGCACCGCCACCCTGCAGGAGCCCGAACACGGTTTGAGCGAACGCACCCTTGCGGAGACCGATGTGCTCCTCTGGTGGGGGCATGCCGCCCATGGCGAGGTCCGCGACGAAGTGGTCGAACGGGTCCGCAAACGGGTCTGGGAAGGGATGGGGCTCATCGTCCTCCATTCCGGCCATTATTCGAAGATTTTCAAGCTGCTGATGGGGACCTCCTGCTCGCTCACCTGGCGCGAAGCCGGGGAGAAGGAGCGCCTCTGGGTCTGCAACCCGGGCCATCCGATCGTGCAGGGGATCGACCGCTACTTCGAACTCCCCCACACCGAAATGTACGGCGAGCCGTTTGCCATCCCGACGCCCGACGAGCAGATCTTCATCTCGTGGTTTGAAGGGGGCGAAGTCTTCCGCTCCGGCTGCACCTGGCGGCGCGGCAATGGCCGGATCTTCTATTTCCGCCCCGGGCATGAGAGTTACCCGATCTACCACGACCCGAATGTCCGCCAGGTCCTGAAGAACGCCTGCCGCTGGGCGAGGCCGGAGGGGATCTGGATCGACAGTTGCCCCAATATCCCGGTCGAAGAGGCCCCGGAACCGATCACCGCACAGGGCGAAACGATCCACCTGCCGGGCGAGGAAGGCTTCCGGTAAAACTTTCGTGCGCGAAGCCTCATTTTTGGCTTTCCCTTTTGCCAACCGCTGCTATCTTTCCTGCTCGCTTCACCCCGCGCGGGTGATCGCGAGCAAGGAAAAGCGAGGAAATGGTGACCGTAGCTCAGTCGGTAGAGCTCCAGATTGTGGTTCTGGCTGTCGCGGGTTCGAGCCCCGTCGGTCACCCCACCTTGAACTCCAGAGAAACACATTAGTGGCGTGTTTACGAATTTAAGGGAGAAGCGACTTTTTGGCCCAAAACGGGTTTCCTCGGGCGCGGTACCATTCCTACTCTCCCACTGCTTGAGCAATCGCCCGCTCCACAAAGGCATTGAGGCTCCGGTGCTCCTGCATCGCGCGGATTGTGGCGGCCTGATGTAACTCCGGTGGAACCCGGACGACAAACTTGCCGGTGAAATCTTTCCCTCTCGCTTCCGGCAGCGGCCTGCCATCTTTCTCGAAAATATCGATCCATTCATCGACAATGACTGCCAGTTGAGCAAAAACCTCTGCCTCATCGTCCCCATGGCAGCACTTCCCGATCAACGGAGGAGCGCTCCCGACGAAGCAATGGTCTTCTTCGCTCCACTCCACAACTTTCATGTATTGAGGTTTTTTCATCATATCATCCCCTCGTTTTGCTTTCTTTGATCGCCACCTTCACCTGCTTTTCCTGGTATCATTTTGATACTACGAATACAAGTGCAAAGATAGAGAGCGGTGGGAGCCTCGTCGCTCACCCCAATTCCTCCCGCATCTCCAGCGAGGCGCTCTCCCCCGTAACGAATTCCGGCATCAGACTTAAACGACGCAGAGGGCCTTCGCTGCGGTCGACGATTTTCATCGCTTCAAGAAAGAGCCGGCGGGCGAGCCGGAGCGGGTCGATCCGGTAACGCGCCACGGTCGGCAACATGCTGTCGAGGACCGGGTCGTCGTCGCGGGCGGCGAAGGCGTAGTCGCGCCCGGCGATCCTGCCCCGTTGCGCCAGGTGGAGGACGGCGGTCAAAAGCAGCTTGGCCGGGGCGATCAACGCCGTGGGCGGCTCCCGGGCGAGGAAACGGCGGTCGAGCGCCCGTTGCAGACCGGGGATGGTGCCGTCGTGGGAGAGGAGATCGCGGTCAGGCTGGAGGTCACCCTTCGCGGCAAACGCTTCCCGCCATCCTTTTTCGGCAAAATGGTCTCCTGCATACTCCGGTTCCCTGACGACGAGCGCGATCCGCCGGTGTCCCCGCGAGAGGAAAAGGCTGGTGGCGTGCCGGACGGCCAGCCGCAGGTCGATGTCGATGGAAGGAAGCGCCGTCCCCTCAAACGAATGCCCCATGACGATCGCCGGGACCCGGTTTACCACAAACCATTCCTGCACCTCGCGGGTCGCCCCCTGCAAAATCCAGCAGGCGGCGTTGGTTTCCGAAACCACGGCTTCCAGGGCGCGGTGGTGTTCCGCGGAAAAGAAGCGGGCTCCGCTCCGGATGACGAGATCGATCCCCGCCTTGCTGAAGTCGTGCCGGAGGCGGTTGGTCCGGATCAGGATGCGCGATTCCCACTGTTCAAACGGCACGGCGGAGAGCATCGCGACCCGCCGCCCCGGCTCGGCGACCGGTCCCTCCCGGCGCACGATCAGGCAACGGGAACGGTTGCGCCGCACGATGAACCCTTCCCGCTCGAGTTCGTGCAGGGAACTGCGGATCGTCTCCCGGCTGACGTGAAATTCCCGGCTCAAATTTCGCTCGCTCGGGAGATGGCTCTCCCACCGGTTTTCCAAAAGCGCCTGACGCAGGACCCGGGTCACCTCGGCGGCCAGTTGGTAGCGCTGCGGAAGGGAGGAGTTCATCCCGGCGAGCGTAACACCGCCCCGCCCGGTAATCCAGCCGATGCCGTACGGCTCCGGAAAAGGCGTCGGTTCCATCGCCCGGCATCCGTTCACGAACGCCAGTTCCGTTCGATCTCCGCAATGATGGAAGCGGCCTTCGCCTCCAGCCCGGGGAGGACCGCAGCGATCCGCGCCTGCGCCGCCGTGTGGTTTTCATGGATCGCAAAGGCGGCGGCGAGGATCTCCCCGGGGCTCCCTTCGTCGGCGTCGATCAACCAGTCGCCGAGTCCGAGATCGCGGAAAACCTCCATCTTCCGCCCCGCTTCCACAAACGGGTGATGCACCACCGGCGTCCCTGCACCGAGCGCCAGAAAGGTGGAATGGATCTCCATGCTGATCATCAACCGGGCGCGCTGGTAAACCGCAAACGCCTGTTCGGTGGTCCAGAATTCCTCCAGGCAGACCACTTTTCCCTTCGCTTCCGGAGAAAGCAGGCTCCAGAGATGTTCCCGGGCGGAGGCAATCGTATCCGCCCCCTCGTGGGCGATCAGCACCTTCAGCCCCGTCCTTGCGATCCATTGTTCGATCACCTCCCGGTTCTGATCCATCAGCCGGGCCAGCCGCTCCGGTGGGATCGCATTTGCAACCGGGTCGGGCGATCCCGGCCTGCAAATCGGGATGCGGACCATCACCACCGCGAAACCACCCTCCGCGAGGTCGCGGGTCTTCAAAAACTCCGTCGCCCAGGCGGTGTCGGGGCGGTTGAAGAAAAAGGTGGTATCCGCGCCGAACCCGCTGTTGCGGTTCAAGAGCCGGCGCTGTTCGAGGTAGAGGAGGGAATCCGAGTCGCGGGTGTAAAGAAAACGCGCCTCCCTGAAAAGCGGCCGGTAGACGAGATCGACCGGCCAGTCGACCGCTTCGATCGACTGCGGCGAAAGCCCGTACGGGAGCTTGAGCGCCCGGGCGATCAGGAGCGGCATGGCGTTGCCCAACGTCTGCCCCCACCAGTTGCGGACGCCGAGCCGCCCGAAGCTCAACGAGGTCGAGGCATTGAAAAGGCAAAACCCGGCTTCCGAAAAGAGCGTTGCGAGATCGGGGTGGCGGCTTTCGAGTTCCCGGTAAAGCTCCAGCGGGAACCGCTCCAGCAGGTCGTCGGCCATCGCGGCGGCTTCCCGGCTGCCGAGGCAACCGCGCTCGAAGTTTTCCAGCCGTCGCCGCCCCCAGCGCCCGACCAACCGCCGCCATGCCCCCTCCTCCGGCGCATCGTCGCCGATCAGTTCCCGGAAAATGTTCGGGTAAACCTCCGTGGGGGCGTGGTGTTGGGGGTAATAGCTTTGGGCCCGGGAAAACTCCGGGTTCTCCCGCCCCTGCCACGCGAGCAGGCGGACCGGCAGTTCCGGCTTGCGCTCTTGAAGGAAACGGAGGAACCCGGCGGTGATCCCGACATCGCCGACGTGCCCGAAGGTCCACGAAAACGCGAGGAAAAGATGCCGGTTCATCCCTTGCAGGAAAAGGTGTCCTTCGGTTCGTAAAGGCATTGGTACGCCCCGGCGGCATATTCCACTCTCCCCTGCTGGAGGACGATGGCGACATGCTTCTGGTCCTGCATCCGCTCCATGTCGTCGAGCGGGTTCCCCTCGACGCAAAGGAGATCAGCCTCCTTGCCCGGTTCGATGGAGCCGACCCGGTCGCCGATGCCGTAGGCCGTTGCGGTGTTCAGGGTGGCCGTGCGGATCGCTTCGAGCGGCTCCATGCCGCACCGCACCATTTCGGCCACTTCGAAGGTGCTCGATTCCCCGTACTTCCAGACGTGCGAGGAGCCCGGCCCGTCGCTCCCCATTGCCAGCGGGACGCCGAGTTCGCGCGCGAGCCGGAACCCTTCCCGGTGCGGACGCGCCGCCGGGCCCATCCGTTCGCGCTGCCACGGCATTCCCGGCCAGGCGTCGAGATTGCGCTCGCTGGTGATCCGGAGCGTCGGCAGGAACCATGTCCCGCGCCCGGCCATTTTCTCCAGCGCCGCGCGGTCCATTAGGCAACCGTGGTAGATCAGGTCGGCCCCGGCTTCGATCGCGCGGTCGAGCCCCGGTTGCGAGTGGGCATGAACCCCGACGCGCATCCCCCAGGCGTGCGCTTCGTCCACCAGCGCGTCAAACTCCTCCCGCGTGTAGTTGGGGAGCCGCAACCCCTCGTGCTTGCCCCAGAAACCGCCGGAAGCCGCCGTCTTGACAAAGTCCGCCCCGGCCTGCGCCATCTCCCGCACGGCGCGCCGGACTTCCCACGGCCCGTCTGCGGTGCGGCCATGATTGTGGGCGTTGGTGCAGTTGACGACGTAACCGACGACGACCCGGGCGCACCCGCGCAGTTTCCCCTGGTCGATCGCATCGCGCAGCGGCACGCCCCACGGCTGGTTCCCCTCCGGGTTGCCGTGAAACGAAATCGCCGTGGTGATCCCGAACTGGAGGTAATGCCTCAAAACCTCCACGCTGCCGAGCATCCCGACGTAGCCGACAAACCCGTTGTGCCCGTCGATCAACCCGGGCATGACGCTCAGGCCGCGCCCGTCGATCACCCGGATTTCACCGGTTTGCGGAACCTCCGCGCGCGGGCCGACGTAGGCAATGCGCCCTTCCCGCACCCAGATGGAGGCTTCTTCGATCGGCGCGCTGCCGGTGCCGTCGATCACCCGGTCGGCGTGAATCAGGTAACTGGCGCAAGGGCCGCAATCCGCTGCTGCATGGCTTCTCTTCATGGGTACGAAGAGTAAAGCCGAAGCCCCGGCGGCGTAACGGAGAAGCATCTGGCCTTTTCGGCGGACCAGATTTATCGGGGATCAGATCGAATTCGTACGCACCTTCTCGCGCTGGACGATCCTCTCGCCGCAGAAACGGGTTTCGTCGTAAAACAGCGTCTCATCTTCCCAGAAACCGGCCGTTTCGGGCGTATTGAACTGCCCCGTATAGGCCACCTGAAAATCGAGAAGCCGGGCGCGCATTTCCTCGACCTGCGGACGCAGGCAAGCGTCGCCGAAGCGGTTGACGCGCTCGTCGGGATCGTTCTCCAGATCGTAGAGTTCATGCTCTCCGGTGGAGGCGTGGACATATTTCCAGCGGTGGTTGCGCACCATCGACTGGTGGAGCCGGTCGGTGCTGTTCACGAACTGCAAGGCGCACCAGGCGGCGGATCGCCCGTCGAAATGGCCGCTTTCCATGGCAGGCAGAAGGTTTTTGCCGTGCATCTGCGAGGGAACCGGCAGCCCGGCCCAGGCGAGCAGGGTCGGCAGAAGGTCGAGGTTCTGGGCAAACCCGGTCACTTCGCGCGGCGCGATGCCCGGGGCGCGGATCAGGAGCGGGATGCGGCAGAGAACGTCGTGCATCGTCCACGATTTGCCGATGATGCCGTAATAACCGCCGAAATCGCCATGGTCCGAGGTAAAAAGAAGCAGCGTCTCCTCCTCCAGCCCCGCTTGTTTAAGGGCTTCGACGACCCGACCCACCTGATGGTCGACCAGCGCGATCAACCCGTAGATGACCGACAGCATCTGCCGAAGCTCCTCCGGGGTCATGTACTTGCGGTTCTGGAGAATCCATCGGCGGAATGCCGCCGGTTTCCCTTCCAGGTCGCGCTCGTCAAAGGCCGGAAGCGTGAGCGCGGCGGGATCAAACAAGGTATCAAAAGGCGGCGGAACCGCGAAGGGACCGTGCGGCGCGATCAGGTTAAGAAAGCAGAGAAACGGACCCGGGGCGTCGCTTTGAATGAAGTTGATCGCGCGATCGGTCATCGCCTTTTCAAAATGGATTTCCGGCGGGATGTCAGAGCGCCCCGCGCGCCAATAGCGCATCGGTCTCCGTTGGGTAAGGTTCTTTTCGGGGTAGCGAATGGCCACCCCCTGTTCGCCAAGCCATCGGTTGTAATCGCCTGCCGAAAAAAGCTCCCCCCACCCTTCATCCGCCATCGCAGCGGCATGGACGCCATAATGGGTCTTTCCAAAATAGCCGGTGCGGTAGCCTCCTTCGCTGAAGAGCCGCCCCATGCGCGGTTCCCGGGGCGGCAGCGCCATGTGGTTGGAGAGCACCCCGTGCCCGGCGGGAAAACGCCCCGTCATCACACTCGCCCGCGCCGGCACACAAACCCCGGCGCACGTGACGGCATCGGGAAAGTTGGAACCTTCAGCGGCGAGCCGGTCGAGATGCGGCGTGCGGATATCGGGATGCCCGGCGAACCCAAGCTGGAACGACGCCAGCGCATCGCATTGAATCAGGACAATATTCTTTCTGGTTTTCATAAAAGAAGAGAGAGGAGATCGCAGGGCAGAGGTCCGCTGTCTCAAAAAAACGGATTTTATCTCGTAAAATCTTTTAGACCTCTCCTGACGAGTTACTTTTTAAGAAAATTGAAGATCAGATACGTGTTATTCAAATAAATTAAGAAATTCTTTTGCAAAATTACCTATATTTCATATTAAAAGCTCGTTTATCGCTAATAAAATGTCCGATTCTTCACCTCTCCAGACCGATCATCTTCTGCTCCGTGCGATCCGGAACGGACGTTGGAAGGCGGGTGAAAAGCTTCCGGGAAGCCGCCAGCTCGCGGAGGAACTGGGGGTCACCAGCCGGGAGATTCACCACGCGCTTTCCGCGCTCGCCGCGCAAGGTTATCTGGAGCGCAAACAGGGCACCGGGACCGTCGTCCGCGCCCGGCGGCGGGTTTCCAACGTCGTCATGCTGCTCAAAAACAACCTCCATCTCGAACAGGCCCACTCCAACCGGCTGCTGGTGGAGATGAGCCGCCAGGAACTGGAAGCGCGGGGGTATGGCCTCGTGGTCATCGACCATCTCTTCGCCGCTTCGGCCCGGCCTTATGCCGATTACCCCGCGATCATGGAACGCCTGCGCCGCCAGTTGGAAGCCGCCGAGCCGGTCGGCGTGCTTGAAGTCGCCTGCGCCCTGAACCGCTTTCCCGAGTTGTACGCCGGGTTCAAGCGCCCTTCGGTCCGGTGGGGTCGTCCGCAGCAGGGGGGCGACGTTTGTTTCGACTCCGCCCACTTTCTCCGGTGCAGCATGGAACACTTCGCCGCCCGGGGCCGCCGGAAGATCGCCATCCTCCGCAAGGAAAGCCCGTACGTGAACGACGAACCGCTCTGGAAAGCAGTGGAAAAGCTCGGCTTCCTGCGGTGCCAGATCCGCGAAACCCATCGCGAATGCGATCTGGAGATCGAACGGGCCGGGTATGAACTGACCGCCTGCCTGGTCGACGAATGGAAGGCGATCCGGAAAAACTACGTTCCCGACTGCCTGCTGGTGACCGACGACATCATGATGCGCGGCGTGGCGGCCGCCCTGCTCCAGTCGCACCTCGACCTCCCGCGCGATCTGGAGATCATTTCACTGACCAACCGGGAGATCCCGGTCCGCTTCGGCGTGCCGGTCCACCGCTATGAAGTCTCGCGAAGGGACGCCGCCCGGGAATTGGTCGACCTCTTCGAACTGCGCGTGGCCAGACGGCCCACTCCCGGCTACCCGAAAACCGTGCCGGGTCGGCTGCGGCTGGCGGCGGAGTTTGAGTAAAGCGCGTGGGCTTGGGTTCACCTGTTTTCCTGCGGCGACCTCAAATGCCGCGGTCGGGGCGCAGCGTGGAATGATTGTTTTGCCGGGTGATTTCCGGTTCGCTTGTCTCAAGCTCCAGATAAAGCGTCTCGGCGGCAAGCCCCGCCGGAACCGGGAGATCGACCACCGCCTTCCCGGGCTTCCACTCCCCGAGTGCCGGGAGCCGCTCCAGCTTCGCCCGGCTGACCGGTTCCCCTTTCCCGTCACAAAGCAGCACGGTGATCCCTTTCATCTCCACGCACCCGAGGTTATAGACCGGAACCCGCAGCACCCCGTCCCGGTAACTCGCCCCTTTGCCCCCGGGCATCAGCGCGGCGTCCCCGCGCACGGCGGGAGCTTCCGAACGGCTTTCCCGGGTAAAGACCAGCTCCAGCGACTCCTGCGGCGGCAGGAGCAGTTCGACGGCGTCGGCCCGCTGCCACTTCGGGAGGGAACGGGTCGAGAGGGTCTCTTCTCCGCGTCGGATGGTGAGCGAATAATCGCCCTCCTCGAGTTGCCAGGTGCGGAGGCTTCCCTGCCGGGGTTGATCTCCAAACAGGTAGAAACGGAGGCGCAACCGGTCGGGCCCGTCCTCCAGCACCATGGCGGAAAAATCGTCCCACCCCTCGTAGCTCACGGCGATGTTGGGGTAAAAATCAGCGTTTCGTGATCCCGCCGAACCTCCAAGGTAGAGGTAAGCCAACAGATTCTTGGGGACCGCCACCCGGTCTCCCGACATCTCGGCTTCGGTCAGGACCGGTTGCAGGAATTTCCATTTCCTCCACATCGCTTCGAGGCCCGCATGAAGCTCCTTTTCCTCTCCCGATAGCTTCCATTCCACCCAACTGGCCACAAACCGCCGGTCGGTATCGCCCATGTGGGTCGAACGGAGCGCTTCAAAGCGATCGCCATCCCCTTCCATCTCTTTCAAGGCCCCGAGCGTGGCCTGCCGGTCGATCCCCGGCAGCGTCGCCTGCAGCTTCGGCTCCAGCCGCGGGTTGGCGAGCAGGACACGCTTTTCCGTCCACGCCTTCCGGTCGATCATCGGTGAAAGCCACTTCTCCTCCCGTGTATGGTAGTAAAGCCCGCCGAGAAGCGAGGAGCCGACCGATTGCCATTTTTTGTCCCTGCGCGCAAGGCTCCAGCGGCCGAGCGCCGCCAGTTGATCCCAGATGGCGGGATCGCGGTTGTACCACCCCGCCATCAGCCCCGGGTGGGTAAAAAGATACGCCCAATAGTCGAGGCTGCCCCCGGTGGGAGGGCAGTCGGTGTTCAAAAAAAGGCGCTCGCTCCCTTCATCTCCGGCGAAGCGCAACCTGCCCGGCTCCCCGGCGGGGACCAGCAGGTAGCCATCGTAGCGCGAGACGGTTTCCAGCAGCCGCGCAAACTTCCCGGGGTGGCCATAGTTCATCAGAAAATCCGACGCCTGAAGGTTCAATCCTTCCTCATAGGCATGCAGGGAGTCGGTATAACGGGTATTGAGCCCATTGCGGATCAACGGCTCCCCGTTGCGCCGGTATTTGCCGACGATCGCTTCGTTGAGACGGCTGAAGGATTCCCGCACCTTTCCGCCCGGGTCGCTGATGAAGACCAGGTTGACCCATTCCTGAAGCAGATCGCTATCATCGCCATACCAGTGGCCAAACTCTCCGTTGGGGTGTTGCCGGTGGTCGATCCACCAATGGACAAACTCCTTGTAGAGTTTAAGGTTTTCCCGCAGCAGGCTGGCCCACCGGGGAGCCTTTGGCGTCGCTTCGGGAACGGCCAGCCGGGTCGCGGGGTTGGGCATCTGCGGATGGGTAAAGGTAAAGACCGCCCGGTAAAGAGGATTTTCGGGAAACTGCTTCAGAAGCTGCCGCAGGCCGTCGTCCACGGCGGCATAGGCGGGGACCTGCAACCGGAGCCACCAGGCGTTTTCCTTGACCTCATCCATCGCAGCCCAGGGGCGCGGTTCACTGATCGATTCAAAGTGATCGCGGACCGAACGCCACCGATCCCTCCCCCAGAGCGCCAGCGCCTTCTGTTCATCGCCTGCCGGCGCCAGCGTCACCGCCGAGCCTCCCTCTCCCGTCCGCAGCTTCAGTTCCTTCTCCGCGCAAAGGGTCAGCCAAAGCGATTCCTTTTCAAAGAGCACCGTATCGCGGAGATCGAGCCAAAGCTGGTAGGTTCCATCCCCGCCCGGTTGCAGAAGCACCGTGCGCCGCGAAAGCTCCTTCCACGCCACACCCGGCGCATGGAGGGTCAACTCCAGCGCCACCGGCTCCCGCAAAGGCGTTTCGAGCGCGAGCCGCAGGCCGATCTCTCCGAGAGGGTAGCGTTGCCCGGGCGGCTTGATCGCCACGTGCCACGCCTGCCCGGGGCCGAAGTGAAGCGTTGCCTTTCCCTCTTCATCCCCGGCGGGCAACACCCGTTGCGATGCCGGGTGATAACGGCTCGCCAGTTCCCGCTGCGCCATCTGCGCAAGCGCCGCCCGGCCATTGCCGGAGGCGATCGGAAAAGTGCGCAACGGCCCCGGGGGAGCCGCCGCCGGAGCCTCCTCCCGGTAGAACCCGATTTCGTGAACCAACCCTTCCGAGACAGACAACCGGTACCGCCGGGCGCTCCCGATCGCTTCATCCATGTTCCCTCCCTCCAAAGCGAGCGGTGTCCCCTCGGAGCCATCCTCCAGAAGCGGCGCGAGTCGCCCCCGGGCCGTGCCGGTGAGGGTCACCGCCTTGGGGCCGCTTCCCGGGGCGAGCGTGATCTCCAGCCTCCGTTCCGGCAACTGGCTGTATCCATGGTACCACCACGGAAAAGCGCTGGCCGCCGTCCCATCCACTGCCAGCCAGCCACCGGCCCGCAATCCTTCCTCGCGCGCGTCCTCCACCACCGCCTCCGTAAGGCGCAGGGGGATTCCCGGGTGCAGCCTTGTCAAGGTTCGGGCCGGGGGAGTTGCGGGCGGCAACGGGCTGGTCACCGGCGGCTCTTCAACGCTTAAAGCCGTGGAATAAAGCGCCAGTTCCTCGATACCGCCCGTCGGGTTGCGATGGATCTGAAGACGTTCCACCGGAAGATCGACCCACGCGCCCGCCGGGGTGTTCTCCTCCATCGCGAGCGGTTCGCCATTGAGGAAAAAGCCGATGCCCCGGGTGGCTTCCCAATCGACCCTCAGGCGTGCTGCGCGGTCGGGAGCCAGCGTGACCGGCCGCGTCCGCCCTTTCATCGCTCCCGTGCGCAATTCGAACGCGACCTTTCCCGGTTCCTCGCGGGAAGCCGCCAGGCTCAACTCCCATGCCGTCGGCCCCGCCTGGGGCGAACCGACAAAGGTGGAGGTGACGCTCAAGAGCACCCCGCCCTTCTCCGCCGGTTCGCCGGGAATCCATACCAGCGACAACGCACCGCTTTGAAGGTTGAGCGCTCCCAGAATATCGAGGCTGAGCGGTTCGTTCGGCACCAGCCGATAGCGGCCATCAACGTTCCTTAAATCTTCAAGGATGGAGCGATGAACCCCTTTTCGTTCCGTATGCGGGTCAGCCCGCGGCCCGCCGAGGTAAAAGCGGCCGACCCGTTTTTCCCCGGGGGCCACCGTCGCCTCCAGATGACCGGAAGCAAAGTCGAGCAACAGCGCAGGCTGCGGGGCGGACGCCGGGGCGGCGACCAGCCCGGCTTGCGCCAGCAGAACCAGCGAAAGGATAAGAAACCGTTTCATAAATCGACGCCTAATCGCCACTGACCCCCATTCCATTTCCCCAGATGACGTTTCGAGGCAGGCCGGTATCGCCGCCGCCCAGCGGCCGCCGCGGTGCCACGTGCCCGTCGGCAAACACGAAATGGCCCTGAAAGCGATGCGGGTAGACGATCCGCTCCGGTTTTTGAGGGTGAACAATGGCTCCATTGTGCCGGGCTCCGAAAAGAGGCCAGCTCAAACCGTCGGCATTGAGCTGGGGTGAAAGCGATTCCATCAGGATCAACTGGAGCGATCGGTCTCCGATCGTCTGCAAACGGCCGCTGCCCGCATGGTTGTTGGAAAGGTAGAGATTGTACCCGTAGCTGCGGCCAAACCGCGCGTCGCCGTTCTTCCTCGCAGCGGGACAGTAGAAAACCGTACGCTCCCGCCGCGTGGCATTGGAGACTTCGAGCCCGAGGTAGGGGGCAATCTGGGCATCCCACTGGACCCCGAGCCCGTCGGGATTCCCTTCCTCCCCGATTCGCTCGGGAGGAAAGCGCCCATCGTGATCGTTCGCGAAAAGGAGCGTTGCCTGGGCCAGTTGCCGCAGGTTGAGCAGGCACTGCGCGGCGACTCCCCGTTCCCGGACGGCTCCCGCACCTTTAAGGGCGATCGCCAGCAGGACCGCCAGCAGCCCGAGACTCACCAGAAGCTCGACCAGGCCGAAGCCGCCATGGCGGCTCATCAGCGCGGGAGACGGAACGGAATCAGCCTGTTCGTCGGGAGGCATGACCGGGAGAGGTTACGACCTGTTGACCTGTTTTCCAAGAGACGGTGAAGCCCCTTTTTTCCGGCGACGGCGGATCTGCCAGACCCCGAGGAGCACGACGCCCGGGAGCAGGGAGAGGGTGGCCGGCTCCGGAATGGCGACGATCTCCAATGCAACCACGCCGAGGCCGCCGTAACCCGTCTCGTCATAATGAAGCGTGCCGGTAAAACCATCCAGCGGCCCCAGCGTGAACGCGCCCGCCGCCAGCCCGCTCCCGACCGACGTCAGCCCCGCCTCATCGCCAAAGAATGAAAAAAGGGTGAACACCCCTTCCTGCACCTGGTCGAGCGTCAGCCGCATACCGGTGGAGGGGAGGTCAGCGGCTCCCTCGTAGGAAAGGAAGGTGATCGTGTCGCTCTGGTTGCCGCTGCCGAGGCGGAAGACCAGTTCGCCCCCGCTTTCCACCAGAAGGATCGGGCTTGATCCATTGATGGCTCCGTTGAGCTTCAACTCCGCGAAACCTTCGCCGAGCGCGCCCGGGGCGAGCGCGCCGCCCGCTTCGATGGTAATACTCCGGCCGTTGCCGAGCCGCACGGTCCCGGTGCCTGCGGCGGCCAGAACGCCCCCCTCCCCGACGGTCACTGCGCCCGTACCGAGGACGCTCGCGTCATGACGTTCATTGTGAATCGCCAGGATGCCGCCGGAAATGATCGTCCCGCCGGAATAAGGGTTCTCGTGATCGGCTGCCGTGCTGCCGGTTCTGGAGAGAATCTGTGTTCCCTCCCCCTGCTTGATGAGCGCCAGCGTTGCGGGAAAAGCAGCGTTGTTCGTGTCGCGGAGGGTGCCGGTAAAGGTCGTTGGAGCCGGACCATCGCCGACGATTTCCACCGTGGAGGCGGTCCCCGCGTGGGTCGGGCTTCCCCAGACGGTCACCTCCCCCGCCCCCTGCAACGACGCCACCTCCAGCGTGCCGGTGCTGTTGCCCCGACCGCCGAGATAGATCCTCCCCCCCGCCTCGAGATCGAGAGCCCCCAGGCGGAGGCGATTGCCGTTGTTGATCCCGGTAAAAAGCAGCAACCCGCTGGCGCCGATCTTCGTCGTGCCCGAAACCTCGAACTTGTCCAGCAGCGCCGTTCCCTGGCCGATCTCCACCGTCCCTTCATCGAGTTCGAACGTACCGATCTCGAGGCCGAGGGAGCGGTCATCCCCGCCGTTGCCGATGACCAGGGTGCGGTTGCCGCCTTTCTGGAGCGAGACCAGCTTCAAGACGACATTGCGGCTGCGGCGGGCGTAAAGCCGCTGCGATTCCGTGCCGTCGCCGTCGTAAACCAGATTGCCGATACTGGTGGTGCCATTGGGAGCCACCAGCAGCGTCACCTCTTCGGAACCGCTGGCGGGCGAGAAAAGGACGTTGTCGTCCGGTGAACCCGGAAAAGCGCCGGGGTCCGTCAAGCCCCACGTCGCGGGAGCGTTCCACTCATGGCTCCCGCTGGAGTGGGTGAATGTGTAGTCGGCCGCGAAGGCAGGTGGCTGCAAAAGCAGGAACGCGGTCGCCATCGCGGAAAGGCTCGTCCGGACGCGGATTCCGGACAAGGCAGGGAGGGAGAGGGGTACTTTCATGGCATCGGGAGAGAAAGGTAAGCCAGGTCACTTTAAGTTTCAGTGACAATAAAGTGATATTAAAGCGGACTGGTCAAGATTTTTTTAAACGACTCACTTTTTCGCAAATGAATCACCGGCGACCGATGATATTGGATGGATGTTTCAGCGGAACTGTTCGCGCGCTATCGAAAAACCGGCTCACACCCCATTAAAACCGGATGGAAAGATGATGATTTACTTTCAGCCGCTTTTCATCCATATTGCCGCAATGACACGACTCAGCGAAAGTATGCCACCCGTAGCCCCCGGAGTGAAACCGCGGGCACGGGAGCGTGTTCTGGCGTATCTGGAGGCGCAGTTTGAACGGGGGGACCTCCCCCAGGGGGCGCGGCTCCCCTCCGGGCGGGCCCTGGCCGGGCAGCTCGGCGTCAGCGTCTCCACCGTGCAGTCGGTCTTTCAGATGTTGACCCGCGAAGGGGTGATCAGCACCGAGATCGGCAACGGCAGTTTCCTGCTCAAGGCCCCCAAGACCGACCGGCAGACCTTGCGCCTCGGCGTCACTTTCGGTTCACTTACCGGCAGCCCTGCGGTCGACCTGTGGCACCTGCATATCTCGGGAGCGATGGTCAATCACCTCGCCCGGATGGACCGGGAGTCGCACATCGTCCCGATGACCATGCTCGACCAGACCGGGGAGCAAGCACGGCAGACCCTGGAAAACTACCGGCACCGGGTCGACGGCGTGATCCTGCGCCCCGTGGAAGGGTTGGCCGCGCGCCTCGATCGCGAGCTGCTGGAGGAAGTGGCGGTCGTCCATCTCAACCCGCCCGCCCTTTCCGCCACCGCCGACTTTGTTTCGGCGGATTTCATGGATACCTGGTACCGGATCGGCAAGGCGCTCCTGGGCGCGGGGCGGCGGCGCATCGTCAACCTGAGCAACTTTCACGAACAGATCGGCGTCTCCAACCTTCTTCGACATGCGGGGCTGACCGCCGCCATCGGCATCCGGACCGGCCGGGAGGTGAGCTACGAGATGGTCAACGCCATCGATCATCACGAAGAACACGGGTATTGCGCCGCCGGACAGATTTTCGCCAAAGGCCGGGAGTGGCCCGATGCCGTGGTGGCGACCGGCGACGAACTGGCGCTCGGCGTGCTCCGCTACTGCCGGGAAAACGGGATTCGCGTCCCGCACGATGTCAGCGTCATCGGCGGCAGCGGCACGCACCCCGCCTCCTCCCGACATCTCACCACGGCCTGCCAGCCGATGCAGGCGATCGGGGTGGAGCTGGTCGAAATGCTCTGCCGGAAGATCGATGCACGACGCCATCGCCGGAACCCGGTCCAGACCGGCGTTTACCTTCCGATGACCTTTTCCGGCGGAGGCACCACGCTCCCTGCCGAAAACGAGTTGCTCGGCATCGCCGCCTCGGGAGCTTCGACCGACCGTTAGGGCGTGTCTACGAATTTTGAAGGATGAATAAAAGATCGATTTTTGAGGCCAAAACGGGGCTTTCGAAGAAGGCTTCAATCGAGATTCGGACGCCTGAGGAAACCCGTTTTGGACCAAAAAGCGGCTTTTAGTCGCCTTTCACTTAAATTCGTAGACACGCCCTAATGTCGTGTTAGGTTAGTTCCTTGAAAAAGTTCGAGGTGATTTTTCGTATTCTCCAAGGCGCGAGTAAGGGCGGTATCCTAAGATACCGACCGCAGCGAGCAACGCCGGAGAA
>Ga0182739_1000169_pt1 | contig 120025 bp, 99 predicted proteins | sample eDN5th30CBELigBY_FD_128873 | JGI IMG/M metagenome (GOLD analysis project Ga0182739, IMG submission 128873) | Enriched backyard soil microbial communities from Emeryville, California, USA - eDNA 5th pass 30_C BE-Lig BY (version 2) (version 2) | ecosystem: Environmental > Terrestrial > Soil >...
CACCGATGAGCCCGCCCAGCAATCCGCCGACAATCGTTTTTCCTTCCATAAGGTAGGTGTAGCTTCGCCAGTTCTCCATAAGCTCATGGGGATCCTCCAGCCAGTACAGCATCTTAGAGCCTATAGCAGCTCCAATGATGGCCCCTGCAATGATCCAAATACTTTTATCAAGCGGCAGAGCATCCTTTCTGCGTGTGTAAAGGTACACGCGAAAGCCAATAAAATAAGCTAATGCTTCAAACAGCATATGAGGATGCAGCTTGAAAAATCCGAGGTTTATCCAAATAGGGAATGTCATAGCGGCCTCCAGCTTGGATGATAGGTATGTAATACTTCTATTATTTGAAAGTTATTCCTGCTTGGTGGGAAATAAACAATAGACATGTTGAGGGACACTGCTTATCTCACGACTACTAAGCCCCGAGCTTTTATCTATCCTCTAATTGGAGTGAAAGATAGATTAATATATGCCATAATAGAGTTGGCGATTAATAGATGCATCGTACTTTATTTGCAGAAAAGAGCAGGGAAATGTGGAACAACAGAAATGTATGGGTCATTCTAGTAAGTGAGTTTGTCGTTGGTTTAGGTTTATGGTCTGGTATAATCGGGAACTTGGAATTTATGCAAAGCATTGTGCCGTCAGACTTTCATAAGTCTCTTATCTTGGCTGCTGGTATGCTGGCAGGGCTTGCGTTCGGTCCTCTTGCCGGCAGAATAATCGATCAGGTGCCTAAGAAAAAAGTATTGATCTGGTCGCAAATAGGCCGCGTACTTAGTGTTTTATTGATGTTTGTAGCGATTTTTACAAACTCGGTCATTTGGATGATATTATTTTTAATCGTGCTCCAGGTTTCAGCGGCGTTCTTCATGCCCGCCATTCAAGCAGTTATTCCGATGGTCGTAAAGGAATCGGAGTTGTTAGAACTGAATGCATGGCATATGAATGTTCGTACAATCAGCCGTATCGTAGGGACAGCTGCGGCAGGCTTGCTGCTAACCTATGTGGATGTCATTTGGCTGTATGCCGTCTCATTCGTTATGTATGCAGTCATGCTTCTAGTTATTATGGCTTTCCAGCTGCCGGAGGAGCAGGCGAGGATTAAGAGCAAGCAGAAAGCCAGCTTCATGGAGGTATGGCCGATACTCAAAAAGTACCCAATCGTACTGACAGCCTTGTGCTTGACGATTATTCCAACTTTATTTCTAGGGTCCTTCAATCTTATGATTATCAATATTGTGGAAATGCATAATAAAGCAAGTTTATCAGGACTCATTTATACGTTTGAGGGAATCGGCTTTATGCTGGGCGCATTTGTGGTGAAGCGTGTATCAGATTATGTGAAGCCGATGCCATTGCTGTTTGCATTTGCATTTATTATGTGCGGATTGGATATGACGTTAGCGATGGCCAATATCCAGTGGATGCCGCTAATTACCTTCACAGCATTCGGATTTTGCGTAGGCTGCTTCTTCCCTACCGTCATGACGATATTTCAAAAGAGCTTGCCGAAGGAATACCATGGCCGATTCTTCTCCTTCCGCAATATGTTGGATACGGTAGTGTTCCAAGTCGTATTGCTGTCCGCAGGAGCTATGCTCGATATGATCGGTCTGCAGTTTATGGGGGTTGTATTTGGCGCAATAAGCTTAGTTTTGTCGATTTATTTCCTGTGGCTGGTACGTAGAAAGCCGTCGTTGTCTGTAGAATAGTGGGGTTTGAGGATAGTTCCGATGTCCTCACGTACTTCCTTTCCTACGGACTCAGATGCCGCTAAATAGCCAAAAACAGCTGATTCTTGAAAGCTATCGGACCCAGAAGACGGTATTCCATGCTCAACACAACATTTGAGCCGGACATGGAGCGAATAACGTCTGCTGGGTCCGTTCGTTTGCTAAATAACGCATATTTATCAAGATAACGTCGCTCAGTCCGCTGAATAGAGCGGAGGTAGAATGGAGGTAGAGTGAAGGCGGAGTGAAGCTGAGTAGAGGTCGAGTGAAGCCGAATTGGAGGTGGCGTGGAGGTGAGGTGGAGATAGCCGCAAATGTTCGACAGCCTCGATCGACAGCCTAGTGTTTACCACTTGTCCTGCTAGGACTCGAAGGCAGACAACTCTGAAATAAAATTTCAAAAACTCCATTGACCATTGAAATAAAAAATGTTATCATTCACCCTAACATCATAGAATATGGCAGTTTCAAAGAAAAACCTTAGTCATCTTTGAGAAACCCACCAGATTGTTGTTTCGCTTGAAAGCGTTTCACTTAAAAAATCAGGGAGGTCATTTCAAGTATGCTGAAGAAAAAAACTGCTTTTTTGTCCCTCGTTATTCTCATGATTGCCACATTAACTCTCTCCGCATGCAGCTCGAACAGTGGCAACAAGCCGCCTGCTTCACCGACAGCAGGTACAACTGCAACCGACAGCCCCAAAGCAACAGAAGCCGCACCAGAAAAAGAAGAGCCGCTTAAATTCACTGTTTACTACTCAGACAACGCAACTTTACCTTTTCAAGAGGATTGGCTAGTCGTCCAGGAAGTGGAGAAACGCTTTAACGTTGATATTAAGTTCGAAGTCATTCCTATCGCTGATTATCAGACTAAAGTATCTCTCGCACTAAACACCGGCACGAATGTTCCAGACGTGATTCTGTATCAGTCGACTAAAGGTGAAAACGCTTCCCTTGCGCTGAATGGCGCTCTCGTGCCTATTAGCGATTATGCCGACTGGACGCCTAACTTTAATGCTCGCGTGCAGGAGTTCGGCCTAGAGAGCGATATTCAAACTCTCCATTTGAAGGACGGCAAACGCTACTATCTGCCTTCGTTATACGATAAGCCGTTCTATGACGGCGGGCTAATTATGAGACAGGACTTGCTTGATAAATACCAGCTTCCAGCACCTAAGACCTTTGATGATTTGTATACCGTGCTGAAGAAGTTCAAGGATGAGAACCCAGACAGCTACCCGCTTACTATTCTGGCTGGTCCTCGCGTGCTTTATCGGATGACAATGCCTTCATTCGGCATCAGTGTCGGCAAAAACGGCGCTTCCGGTACAAATACCTTGAGCTGGGATTACACTAACAATACCTACTTCCCTGGCGCTATTAGCGATCAGTACAAGGAATACATGGCGTTCTTCTCCAAATTATACGCAGAAGGACTGCTTGATCCGGAGATGGCTGAGCCTATCGACGGCGACAAATGGTCGCAGAAGCTTGCGACTGGCAAATCCTTCGCTACCTATGCGTATTATGACCAAATTGGCGGTGTAGAAAGCGCTGCTACAGAAGCTGGCTTCGATCTGCAAATGTACCCGCCGCTGGAAGGTCCGGCAGGCGCGCATCACCAGCAGAAGAGCAAGACGGGCTCCGGCATTATTTTCCCTAAGAAGACAGCGGAGCGTCCTGACTTTGAGCGTCTAGTAAGAACTGTGGATGAAATCTTCTTCTCTGACGAAGGCGCTAAGATATGGGGTCTGGGCGTAGAAGGCGTTACTTACACGATGGATGGCGACAAGATCAAGTATACGGATGAGATTGTCAACTCGCCAAATGGCATCTACAAAACGATGCAGCTTCAATACGGCGCAGGCTCTGACGTTACACAGATGGTATGGGTCAATGCTCGTGAGATGACCAAATACGATGAGAACTATGCGCAAATTAACGCCGCAGTAGCCGCAATGGACGATGCGATTCAGGCCATTCCTCCAACTCCGATGTTCGACGATATGATCGCCGAAGAAGCCAGCTCCTTGCAGTCTCCGCTTCTCGATAGATTTGAGATTTGGGCAGACGGCTTCCTGACAGGCAAGAAGAGCTTGGATAAGGATTGGGATCAATATGTGAAGGAAATGCAGACTTTGCAAATTGATAAATTCAATCAAATTTACAATGATAATTTGAAAAAATAAGCATATTCCGTAATTTCGGAAGCGCATGACTGAATAAAGGCCTGCTTGGAAAATAGGTCACCGATTGACCGGCATTTCCGCAGCAGGCCTTTACTCATACGCCCTAACGTCTCTCAACCATGCGAAGAAGGTGATAGATATGACGGACTTGACAATACCCTCAAAGCCATCACAAAAAGACGGCGCTCCCCGCACATCAAGGAGGAATCACTTTCGCCGTTATTGGCAGCTGTACATCATGATGCTATTGCCGCTGTGTCATTTTTTATTGTTCAAATATGCCCCGCTCATTGGCAATATTTTGGCTTTCCGCCGTTTTAGGCCAGGCATGGGACCGTATGGGGCAGATTGGGTAGGTCTCGCCTACTTTGAACGCTTTTTTCAGGACCCGGCTTTTTGGAGTGCTTTCAAAAACACACTTATCCTGTCCTTTGGAAATATTTTAATTAATTTTCCGATTCCAATTATTTTCGCCTTGCTGCTGAATGAAGTACGCTCGCAGCGGTTCAAGAAATTCGTACAAACGATATCTTATATGCCTCGATTCATTTCGGTTGTGGTTGTTATCGCGATTTTGGGCGAGCTATTGTCCCCTAGCTCAGGCTTGCTGAATAGACTGCTTGGAGATCTGTTCGGCATGGAACCCATTTATTTCGTCAATGAGCCGCAGTATTTCCGGCCGATCTATATATTAAGTGAAACCTGGCAATATACAGGCTGGACCGCCATTATCTATTTGGCAGCCATTACCGGCGTTAACCGCGAGCTGTTCGAGGCTGCGGACATTGATGGAGCCAGTCGATTCCAGAAAGTTATTTATGTTACGATTCCGTCCATTATGTCCACAATCATGGTCATGCTGATCTTAAATGTCGGCTCGCTGCTAAGCCTTGGATTCGAGAAGGTATTATTGCTGTATACGCCGTCAAACGCCTTTGTGAGCGATATTATCGACACGCTTGTGTACCGAACCGGTCTCGTTAGTCAGAATTATTCCTATGCGACCGCCATCGGCTTGTTCAGCGGTATAGTCGGTGTCATTCTCGTGTCCAGTACGAATTGGCTCAGCAAAAAAGTGTCGGGCGAAAGCATATACTAACTCGTAAAGGAGCGGCAGTCCATGTCAATTAAGCGAAAAAATCGTCCCTTAACTTTTGCCGATGTGCTTATCTACGCGATCATGATACTGGTTGTTCTGATCTGCTTTGTCCCTTTTCTCTATATGCTGGCTCTTTCCCTGTCCAGCCCGGAGGCCATTATCAATAATAAAGTTTCGTTAATACCGGTCGGGATTAATTTTGATGCTTATAACCAAATTCTCAATTATCCTAACTTTTTTAGGGCATACGGTCATACCTTTTTCTATACGACCGCCGGCACGATCATATCTTTGTTTATAAGCACATTGTTCGCATACGCAATGTCTAAACGGTTTCTTAAAGGCCATAAGCTCGTCATGAAGCTCATCGTATTTTCGATGTTCTTCTCGGGCGGACTTATTCCGACTTATTTGTTAATTGCCAATCTCCATCTTACGGGTACGGTATGGGCGATGCTGCTGCCGTTTGCTATCAATCAATTTAATCTCATCATTCTGATTAATTTTTTCCGAGCGATTCCTGCAGAAATAGAAGAGGCCGCTATTATTGACGGGTTGGACTATTTCGGAATATGGCGCAGCGTTGTACTGCCGCTGTCTACGCCTGCATTAGCGACGATCGGCTTGTTTACTGCCGTATTTTTCTGGAATGATTGGTTCAACGGTTTAATCTACTTAAATACGAGTCAGTATCCCGTTATGCTGTACCTTCGCAATATTGTAAACGGCACGACTATGGTAGGAGATGGGGCAGGCGCAGCCGATAAAAGCACGATTGCTATGTCCATCAAATCAGCCGTCATTATTACCTCCACGCTGCCAATCATTATATTATACCCTTTCCTGCAGCGCTTCTTCGTATCTGGACTAACGGTTGGCTCAATCAAAGGTTAGTACTAACCTCTATCGCGTCAAAAAAAGGATGGATGAATGATGATTTCATACTTTGCTAAATTGACAACAGAAATGAATAATCCCGCAACCGTCTTAATAGATGAGAGCGGTACTCGCGACATGCTTCTCCTAATGAACGACGAGGATCAGCTTGTTCCTTTATCTGTCCGTAAGGAGATCGATGCGATCGCTGCCGCAGTAGATATGCTTTATGCATCATTGAAGAAGGGAGGGCGAATGTTTTATATAGGAGCCGGTTCTTCCGGACGGCTTGGGGTGCTGGATGCCAGCGAATGTCCGCCTACCTACGGAACTAATCCGGAGCTTGTTCAGGCCTATATCGCAGGCGGCGATGTTGCGCTGCGTACTGCGATAGAAGGCAGCGAGGATGATGCGGAGAGCGGTGCGCTTCTAATTCGCGAGAAAGGCGTTAACGGAAATGATGTCGTTATTGGCATAACAGCAAGCGGCTCGACGCCTTACGTTTTGGGAGCTATTCGACAAGCTAAGGACCTCGGAGCGGCAACAGTCGGCATTGTGACGAATAAAAATTCGAAGCTTTCGGAGCTTAGCGATATTTGTATCGCCCCTGTTGTAGGTCCTGAGGTTATTTCGGGGTCCACCCGTCTGAAAAGCGGCACTGCCCAAAAGCTTGTATTGAATATGCTGACTACCGGCGTCATGATAAAGCTTGGCAAGGTATACAATAATCTGATGGTCGATCTGAAAGCCAGCAACAGCAAGCTTTATGATCGGGCTATGCGTATTGTGTGCGAGGTGACTGGCGTATCTGAGTCGGAGGCTGCGGAAGCGCTGAAAAATGCGGGGATGCATGTGAAGACTGCTATTCTCATATTGGAGACGGGCCTGAATGCGGGAGAAGCATCGGAGCTTCTTGAAAAGCACGAGGGCAGACTGAAGGAAGCCATTCGCAGCGAAAGTAGTGTCAGAGCAGTCTCGAATGATAAGCTGGATGACGGAGCTCCGATCGATGGCGACGACGTCATTTAGCTCTAACGAGGAAAATTAGTCTTATATGCCGAAAAATGGTCACTTTCGAAACCTAACGAAGAATATTGGCACAATTAGTAGTCAATGGATCTAAAGTGAGTCCTCTATAGCAGGGCTCATTTTTTTATATTGAAATTAGTGATTATACGTAAAAAAGGTTATGATTGAGTTATGAATCATTCATGCAATCGCATGAAACCAATAGAAGAAAGCAGGACATGATGGAATGACTGATAATAACCAACAACGATATCGCTTTAGTGAAGCGCCTATATGGGAACTGCAGCGGCGCTATTATGAAGAAAAAGGATTAAAGGCTTGGAATAATGACCAAGTTCCTCAATATATTACGAGCAATCCAATGATCGCGAACGCCTATGCGGAAATGATATTTGGATTTCTACAAGATCGCACCAGCCAAGGATACAGCTCGGAGCCTGTGATCATTGTGGAGCTTGGGGCGGGAGCGGGTCGCTTTGCTTACCATGTACTAGTAGAGCTATGTCAACTGAGAGATTATGCGGGAATATCCTTGCCATCATTCCGATACGTCATGACAGACTTGGCCATGAGCAATGTGGAGGCTTGGAAGGAGCATCCTGCACTGCAAGCATTTATCGCCGAGGGCATACTCGATTTTGCGCAATTTGATGCAGTTCATGGCACAGATCTGAACCTGGTTGTATCTGGGACAACCATAAGTGAAGGCGATTTAAAACAGCCGTTAATTGTTGTTGCGAATTACTTTTTTGACGGTATTCCGCAAGAGCTGCTCTATATTGGTGAAGGCCGCATTTTCGAAGCCGATGTGATGGTCGATTATTCTGAGTCTACGGATTCGCTTAAAGCATCGGATGCATTAGATCAAATATCCCTACATTATGAGTATCGTCAAGCGCAGGAGTATGAACAAGACGGCTATCCTTATCGTGATGTTATAGCCATTTATCAAGAGCAGCTAGAGGATTCGCATATTTTATTCCCTGATGCAGGATTGACTTGTTTAGAGCGTCTGAATCGGCTGTCTCATGCAGGATTTCTGTTAATTACAGCAGACAAAGGAGATCATTTGCTTGACAATTGGAAGTTCGCTGAACCTCCGGAGCTGATCCGGCATGGGTGCTTCTCTTTAACAGCCAACTTCCATGCGTTTCAGCATGTATATGAACAAAGAGGAGCTTTGGCGCTATTTCCACCGCATCATTATCACAGTATAAATATCGGTTGTATCCTGAATATGGAGGCGCCGATGAACTATACGCATACACGATTAGCTTATCGCCGTTCCATTGAACGGTTTGGTCCGGATGAATTTTTTAGCTTGAAGCAATCCATTGATCGCAATATAGCAAGCATGGGACTCCAGCAGATATTAAGCTTTTGGCGTTTGGGCGGCTATGACGCGGAATTTTTCATTCAGTGCACCGAGAGAATCTCAAGCCTGCTGCCAGAAGCAAACGATGACGAGCTGCAGGACATTTGGAGAGGCATCCAGATCATGTGGTCATCGTTCTATGTGATGGAACAGCGATATGACTTAGCGCTTGACGCCGGGCTAATCCTGTTCGAGATGGATATGTACGAGGAGTCCAAGCGTTTTCTTGAAATATCGATACATTCCGAACCGGATGAGGTCGTATCAACCGTGTTTTATTGTCTAGCCATTTGTTGCTTCGAATTGGAGTTGGAAGAGGAAGCATTGCATTATTTGCGGAAATTAGTAGAGGTTGAGCCTGATCATGAAGAAGCGCAAGCCTTGTTAAAAGGATTGGAATGATCTGAAATGATAAATAAAAGAAATAGGAGGTATTGTTAGTGTCAGAAGATCAGTTAGAATCATTTTCCAAGGAGTATCAAAAGGAGCAAGCCATTAAAAACAAGGTAATTAGAAATCTCTCTGATTGTCTAAATCTGCTGAGTAAAGCGAAGCTTTCAGATCTTGCATCCATCTATTCGGTGCCGGGACGCTCCAAAATGAATAAATCGCAGTTGGCTGCAGCGCTATCCGAACATATTGTGATACCACATAATATAGAGAGTTTTGCCGTCCTTTTAGGAGATAAGGAATGGGATTCTCTGTTTCAGTATGTGAAAGGAAACGTACAAGAAACAGCTAAACGAGTGTATGGTGAATATGCATTTGCTCATGATTATGGCTTGCTTTTTAGTTTCTATTACGATGACAAGCTTCATGTCATCATGCCGGATGAAGTGAAAAAGGCATTTAACCGTATGGATTCCAATAAAGTGAATGAGCTGCGACAGCAAAACCGATTCGTCATTGATTATATTCATGCACTTGTTAGACTGTATGGTGTCATATCCTATTCAGATGTTTATGAAATAATAAATAAGCAGAACCCCGGTCAAATTGGCGAGTCGGACTATTTGCATATCGTTCATCAGTTGTCACAACGTTACTGGAGCTTTGATCTGCATGATAATCTATTTATGGACGGAAGCATCGAGTCTGATGAAGAACTAGACGAGTTACTCGCAACTACTAGGAACAAGCCGCAATATTTGCCGCCTAAGGAGCAATTGCTGCTCTACAAGGATGATCAGTATTTCGAAATGACTCCTCAGCTAGAAGCACTTCAAAGTTATGTATCCAAGCATCTGTGTCATGACACAGAAATGGTAACCTATTTGATTGATGACATTCAATTGGCATGCAGCATGGAAAGCTCTTTGCAGGACATTATTTTTGAATTCGAGCGAAGAAATATTGAGTTCCAAAGTATGGACCAGGTGAATACGGTCGTATCGCTCATAACCGATGTTATGAACAATACGAGACTATGGACAAATCGAGGGTACACGCCTTCGGAGCTGCACGAATTAACGGGAAAATCGGCACTAATCAGACCGAATCAAGTTCCGTTCCGGGTTTTGGCCAATCAACAAGCGACATCGGTTAAAATCGGCAGAAACGAGCCCTGCACATGCGGCAGCGGGAAAAAATACAAAAAATGCTGCGGCAGCGCCGTATAATCGTTTTTTCGTATTCGGACATACATGTACGAGAGCCGAAAGAAAATACTTAGCGTCCAAGCAGCTTGTTATCTAAATGAGATAACGGATAGAAGCCGCTCCATCCTAGGAGCGGCTTCTTATTGTGTATAGCTAATATCTATTTTGCAAAGTTATCAAAGTAACCTTGAATGAAAATAATCGGCGTACCCTTGTCTCCGCTTCCTGATGTCAAATCAGACAATGATCCGATCAAGTCCGTGAGCTGTCTAGGCGTCGTTCCTTGCGCTTCCATGGAACCGACAAGATCAGCCTGTTTGTTATCGATATAGTTAGAGATAGCCAGCTTCAGCTCATCGCCTCTTAAATTAGCAAAGTTATTGTCCGCTAGATATTTAAGCTTTACTTCGTTCGGCGTGCCGTCTAGTCCAGACGTATAAGCAGGCGATACAACGGGATCAGCGAGCTCCCATATTTTGCCCACAGGATCTTTGAAAGCACCGTCTCCGTAGATCATGACCTCAACATTTTTGCCAGTTTTCTCTTTAAGCATTTGCTGAATGCTATCGACAATTGGCTGGCAATTGCGTGGAAACAGCTTAACGCTATCTTCTGTCGCTTTATTTGAGCCTAGAAGACCATAGCTTTCGTTATATCCGCTGCCGTTTACAGATTCAGAAAGAATCTGATCGAGGCTATAAATTTTTTCTCCGCCGTTAGCCGCCAATATTCTCTTTGTTCTGAAGCGGGTGTGAATATCGCAGGCTAGGACGCTGGTCGTGTAATTCAGAATCGTCTTCGGATTGTTGGAGAAGATGACCTCGCACTCCACGCCTTGTTCCTCAACTAATGATTTGTAGTAATCGATATAATCGACACCGGTAAAAGTATGCTTATTGTATCCGAAATGCTGGCGGAATTGTTCCTCAGTCAACACATCTGTCCAAGGATTAACGCCCTTCTCATCAAGCAGGTCAAGATCAACCAAATGATTACCAACCTCATCGGACGGATAGCTGAGCATGAGCACTATCTTTTTGGCTCCTTTTGCAATGCCGCGAAGACAGTTAGCGAACCGATTACGGCTCAGAATAGGAAAAATAACACCGATCGTATCATCGCCATATTTAGAGCGAACATCCTCAGCGATATGATCGATTGTCGCGTAATTTCCTTGCGCGCGCGCAACGATGGACTCTGTTACGGTTACAATATCTTTATCTTGAATGCTAAAGCCTTCAACCTCTGCAGCCTTCAACACGCTGTCTACAACAATTTGTTCGATTTGATCCCCTTGATTAATAATGGGACAACGAAGACCTCTAACTACTGTGCCAACTACTCTTTCCAAAATAATCGCTCCCTGCCATTGGTAATCCTATTGCGAAAAGGTTCTATATATACTATATAATGTTTATGTGATATAAGTGAAATTAATAATAGGAATAATAGATATAAGTGGTGATAATATGATTAGTAAATTTGATCTGTATCGTATTTTTGGTATCGTGGGCAAAAGCAAAAGCTTCTCCAAAGCGGCAAAAGAGCTGTACATGACGCAGCCGGCTGTCAGTCAGGCGATTATGCAACTGGAGCGTGAATTAGACACTCGTTTATTTAACCGGACTCCCAAGGGAGTAACCTTAACAAGCGAGGGCAGTCTTCTCTATGAACATGTCCAGTCCGCTATCAGTTTAATCAATGCCGGGGAAGAGAAAATATTTGAAGTAAAAAATTTAACGGCTGGGGAATTAAAGATTGGCGTCGGCGATACGATTTCCAAGCATTTTTTGCTGCCTTATTTAGAATCCTTTCATAAAGAATATCCGAATATTAAGTTTAAAATTATGAACGGGACGACGCTGGAGCTTTGCGCGCTGCTCAAATCGGGAGAGGCGGATATTGCCGTATGCAACTTTCCGATTGATGATCCCGCATTAGAGTTAAGGGCCTGCCTGAACATCCAAGATACCTTTGTATGGGGAGCGGAGTATGAGAACAGAACAGATAAGCCAATCCGTATTCATGAGCTGGTCATGCAGCCGCTTATCTTTCTTGAACCCAACTCCATTTCCAGAAAGTATGTGGAGGATTACCTATTGTCTCAAGGCATAAAGCTGTCCCCGGAATTTGAATTGGGCTCACATGATCTTTTGCTGGAATTTGCAAAAATAAACTTAGGCGTAGCTTGCGTGACGAAGGAATTTTCAAAGGATTATTTGGACAAAGGGTTGATTTATGAGGTGCAGCTAAAAGAACAAATACCAAAGCGAAGCATTGGAGTATGCTATTTGAAAAGCGTTCCGCTGTCGCCGGCATCGACCAAATTTGTTGAGATGATAGAGATATAACGGCCGAAGGATGGATACCGATGCATTCGGACATATTAGGGGTAAACACAACAAGGAGAGTGCAGCGAGATGGCTAGAAGAAGGAGAAGGTACGCCGTTCCGGGCGCTGAGCAAGGGATGCAGGCTTTTAAGGCGGATGTGATGAAGCGTGAAGGCTATGCTGTTGATCCGAATCGACCGGATGATGTCAAATATGAGGTGGCCAAAGAGCTTGGCGTGCCTCTGCAGCCGGGCGGCGACAATGGCGAATTAACGACAGAGTCGGTCGGCCATGTCGGCGGCAAAATAGGCGGGACTATGGTTCGCGAAATGATTCGCCTCGCCCAGGAGCAATTAGTAAACAAGGAGCAGCCTTGAATCAGTTTCAAAAGGGGGTCTCCATATGAATTTCCTTAATAGTTAGTGTCTTATCTACAGTGCCTTCAAATCCCCGATAAGGTGGGGATTGAAGGCGATTTATTTAGCTACGATTCTTTTTGAAGAAAATCTATATAGACTTAACTGTTGACTAATCAGCATTTAAAAATCATTCGGGTCATATAGATAACCGTAACAATAAAATAAATAATTGATAGGATACCGTTAGTTGCATGTTCGATGTTAACAATAATTTGATTAAGTCGGTGAGTATTCTGACTTTATTATACTCATAAGTATACTATTCCAATACTGTCCATTTCTGTAGACCTTATCTCGAAGAATTCCCTCCTCCTTAAACCCGCACTTCAAGTAACATTTATGCGCTGCAATATTATAACTATAGAGTTCAAGTTCAATACGATTAAGGTTCAGTGTATTAAAACAAAAATCAATTAGCAGCATTATCGCTTCACTACCATAGCCATTATTTTGAAATGTTTTATTTCCGATAACTATTTGCATAGCCACTAATCTATTAATCCAATCGAATCGGAATAGATCGATTTGTCCAATATACTCCAACGTTTTTTTATCTGAAATAACAAATCCCTTAATTTCTGAATTGTTTTCCATGACGGAATTTAGAAACTTCTCAATTCCTAAACGTGTCTTTGGATAAATGAATGAATTGCCTAAAGTGTTTGTTATTTCCGGATTATTAACCCAAGACATTATATTATTAATATCTTCTGGCATGTATTCTCTTAAAATAATACTGTTTCCTGTAATTATCGGCATAAATAACAACCTCCGCATTCAGTATACTCAATACATTATTTGATCTATACGAATTGCTTATAAATGAATTGTTAAAGGCTCTTCATTACCAAAATATATAATTCATATTAGTCACTTATCTCATTTGAATTACTATAAAGTAACTTTCCCTATTCCATCTATAATTTCAATCTTAGTCCCAAATTTCTCAGACAAAATTGATAAGTTTTCAATAATATTTGAATTTATTGCTATTCTAGGCCAACCTCTGCTGTACCTTTCTTTGGAAAAGCCTAGTTCAATCGGATACAAATATAGCTCTATTAGTTTCCCCTTCTTCATCCTCCAACACGGGATAACTGATTTCCAAACTTGGGGGTCTGTGGATAGTCCATTTATTTCCATATCATTTTCTTTATCAAATGCATCAGCAACATTATTTTCATTACCTAGGCCAAACTTATTATAAAAATCAGACGGCTGAATTGTAGTTGATTCATGTTGAAATATAAAGTTTCCTAAGCTATAAAATATAGGAACATCCTTATAGATCTCAATTCCCCTTAATATATGAGGACCATGACAAATTATTGCGTGTGCCCCCGCATCAATACACCTTTTAGAAAAATCAATGATAAAATCAGGTGGTTCTTCAAAATTGTCCTCGTTTGGTTGGTGTGAATGAATACTTACTATTATGTAATCTGACTGTCTTTTTGCTTCATTAATTGAACTTATAATTCTCTTTTCATCTCTTGGGTCTACTTGAGTATTAACTGCCCCTTTATCACCGACTTTGAATAAATTTTCACCAAACGGAAAATAGATTTCTGGATGCTTGTTCATATATTTTTTTTCAGTTAATATTTTATAAGCTGAATTAATTTTGCAACTATCAGCAATTTCTTTTAGTATTTCCATATACTTATATTCAAGAGTATACACAGTATTCAACCTTAAAGGGTTAATTCCGGGTCTACCTACCATATCTCTCCGCTGATCTCCGGCAATCCAAGTTCGATCAAAATTAGCTGTCGCTGCTATTAATGCAACTCTTCCAGATAATGTTTCTAAATACTTCGGTTCACTGGCACTTGCTAAATTATTACCAGCCCCAGCGTGAACAATTCCCTGTTGGTCTAGAAAGTTTGCAGTAGCGATCAACCCTCCATACGAAAAATCAAGAGTATGATTATTAGCCCATGAAATCATATTAAAACCATAACTTAGTAAATCGACAAGTGCCTTTGGGGATGATGAGCACCATGAACCTCCACTCACAGCAGAAGGAAATGATTCGGGATTATATAATGTTGTCTCTAAATTCGTAAATTTAACATCACTTTTATTTATGATTGATTGGATTTCTATATAATCTTCATCTTTACCTGGAAGCCTTCTTGTAATAAGACTGTCCCCAGTTGCAGAAAAACTGACAATGTTACTATTCATTAAACTTCCTCCCTTACTGTTGAATCTCTAAATTCTCTGTTTGTTGAATCGACCTGATTGGCGACATCCATAACATAAAAACTGCTATAAGAGAAAAACAACCTGCCAATAAGATAGCAATTCGCAAACCAAACCACGTTCCAAGAATCCCACCCAACAGTGCGCCAATTGGAACCGCTCCACGGCTTATGAATACTTGTGTAGCATTTACACGTCCCATAACTTCATTTGGAACCAAAGCTTGTCTAACGCTTACTTGAGTTATAAAAAACAACGTATTGCCCATAGACGTTAATGTTCGAGATACCAGTAATAGTGGAATTACAATATACAATGGGCCTGCTATAACAGCAATTACAATAAATCCTATTCCAATTGATATCGCCGCTAAAATGATTGTAGCTCCGATTCCGATTTTTTTTACTAGTTTATTGGCTAACATTGCTCCGATTATTGAACCTACACTTCCGACACCATAAATAATACCAATCAAAGCAGCGTCAACTGATAGTGTGCTTACTATAAATAGGATATAAACGGCATCAATAGCACTGCGGGCAAAATTTAAAACAGCCGTGGTTAAAGAAATCGTTCTGAGAAAATTACTTTTAAATAAGATTGAAAAGCCGCTTACTATTTGTTGCAACACGTTATTTGCTGATTTCTCAGGTGTTGCTTCATTAATTTTAATTCGTTTTAAAAAAACAAGCGAAAATAATTCTGTAGCTGCGTTTATTAATATAGCAACAGGAGCAGTAAATGTTTGAATCAGCACACCCGCGATGCTTGGTCCGATAAATTGTGTAGTTGCACGTGTCGCCTCTAGCTTGCTATTTCCCTCCGTCAAAGCTTCTTTGCTAACTATAGATGGCAATACGGAGGTATAGGCGAACTGAAACATCATTGAGCATGATGCGGATAAAAAAGCGATCAAATATAATAGCCAAATATTTAGTATGTTCAAGCTGTTTAAAAGTGGAATGAGCAATAAGATAACTGCCCCTAAGAGATTCGAGTATAGTAGAATAGGGACTCTTTTAACCCGGTCAACCCATACACCAGCAAATAACCCAATAAGTAAAAATGGAGCAGTAATTGTGGCTGTTAAAATACCCATTTGGAATGAATCCGCATCAAGTAAAATTACTGCAATCAAAGGGATTGCAATGAAAGATATTTGTGATCCCAAAACGGATACGGTTTGGCCTAACCATAATTGATTAAAAGAACTATTCATCCATAGCTTTACTATTTCTTTTTTTTTAATTTTCATAATTATCGTTATCCTTTTGTTTATCGGATTTGATTTATTATTAATTTGGATAAATTAACTCTGCTAGTCCTGAATCTATTAACTGTTCAATCGTATGAATTGTTTCACTATCAGCAATTGACTTTGGCTCAATAGTTCGATCTACATGTTCTACTGTATCAGGTAAAAAATATACTTTTTCAAACAATAAATTCACTACATAAGGTACTGTTGTATTACCTTCCGAGATTACTAAAACACTCACCCAAGGAAGTAATTTGATCACCATATTTTTTTTGTAAATTACATCATTATTTTTTTTTTGAATTTCTGAATTAAGTAGAGGTTTTACTTCCTTTAAGATCTTCATCATCCACCCCCTTCTCTCTTCATAGTTTGCCCCTTCTTTGTATTCTATTTTATATCCCATTCTTCCCATTCCATAGTTTATATTCTTGTTTCCAATTAATATGTTTTCATTTGTTTTTATTTCTAATCCAAGGTTCTGATTATTTTGAATTACAAGAAGTGATTGTGGTTCAGCCACTAACATTTGTATTACATCTATTCCTATCTTGTTCTCATTTAGTTGAAGAAACTCAAGAGATTTCATTGCTTCCTCCTGTGTTTCAGTTGGTAAACCACCAATAATATTCAGTCTAAGTTCTATACCTGCCTCGTAGATATTATTAATGATTTGTTGAAAATTGGAGGATTCTACCCCTTTATCTATGATATCAAGAACACGCTGAGAATAGGTTTCATACCCTACCGATAATTGCGTACAGCCTAAACTTTTAAGGGTATAGCAAAAGTCTTTGTCCAAAAAAATATTTTCAAGCCTACATCTGATACTGAATTCTGCTGAATAACCTCGCTCCAGTAGTATTTTCATTGAGTTCATTATTAGCTTGATGTTTGTGTTTTCATCAATGAAATTTATACGAGTAATTCTATATTTATTGATCAAAAACTGAAATTCATCAGCTATTTGTTTCACTCTTTTTTGTTGATAAGTCTTCATGTTTTTGTATCTATTCCCGTAAGAACAAAAAGTACATCTCCCCCAAGAACAACCGACACAAGAAATAACGCCTAATTGAACACCATGAGACATATAATTATAAATAGGTAAACCATCAAAGTCTGGAATGGGTTTTTCACTAATATGTAATTTTGATCTAGTAACTAATTGATCTTCTATAGGAATTGAAGTGTTATATATATCAGGTATTTCGTTGTAACTAGCCATATTGTTTAAATATTTATGTAAGTACAGAATCGTTTCTTCTCCATCGCCTAATCCTAAATAATCCACATATAAACTTATATTTCTCATTTTCATAATTTGTTGACTAAACTGAATTATCTGAGGCCCACCTAGAATGACTTTCACATGTGGTGATATTCTCTTTATACATTTTGCTATGAGAAGGCTAGGTAATACCTGACTATAAAACGGTACAGATAACCCTATTATTTGATATTTATTTTTTTTTATTAATGAATTTATGTCGCAAAATAGAATTTTAGCAGCGAGATCATCCATTGGAATTGAATTAATGTTAGCTATCTCATTGTCCATCTCCTCAAATGAATGAATTTCTTTTTTTAAGATAGATCCTTCTAAAATCATTTCAACTGTTTTCCGAATAAAATCCAATTCATGACCTTCTAAAATTGGATCTCTATCCTTTGTTTTTTGAAATATATATCCGAAGATCGAATCATAGTTATTTAAAATGAAATTAGACATCTCATCACGTATTGCCACTGCAATTTTTGATTTGCTATGGGAGTCTCGTGCTAGTTTTCTTTTATATTTTTTAATTGTTGGAATGGATGCTAACTTATAATTAAGGCTAATATTTAAATCTTCTTGATGGACTTCGATATCATGTTTCCGCAAAAATGAAGTTAGCATTGGTAAACTTAAGTATGGAAAAAATCTAGCCTCGGTCAATGGAGGAAAAATTAATAGTACATTTTTATTCATATGAACCTCCTAGTAATTTGAATTTGATTACTGATCGTTGATTACTAAATTCCTCCAAAATAGATTAATACCTAAAACAAATAAAAAGATGTTGTGTACACAACATCTTTTTATTTGTTTTAGGTATTAATGAGGCCAATCATAATTGAACTTTTCATTTTCAATAGCTGCATCTTGAATTACTACTTCCAACATAACTAACACTTCCTTTCTATTAGAATTTTGTATTTCCACTAAAATATACCACAGATTGATTTAATTTACAATATGTTATTTGAAAAATTATCCATAACTGAAATTGAATTACTATCTAGTTGAGATTCAAGTAGCTTCTATTAATCGTTCCAACACTAGCGTTGCATAAAATCTCGGCACTTAAGTTGAGTGAACTTTCAGAAAATTGATTCTACGTGAAGTGGAAGAGACTGGGCACCCATTAAAGATAGTTTGTCAGTTTGGCTAAATTAGGTAAATTTATTCACTTTTGTTTCCGAAGTTAACTTACCATTTTATCCGTTTTCTCGTTTTCTTGTGACGTGCGAGTTGGTTTTTTCTTTAGCTGCTTAAGAGATTGACCACATGGTTGCGACAAAAGTTTCGCTAGTCAACGAGTGAACTGTAACAGGCTGTGCTTGACTTTCGTTTCCAGCTTCACCAGCGCAAGCAAGCAGAAGGCAATAAGAGCGACCCAGACTTGGTTCGTTAAAACTTGTTCGCTTAAGCAATAGGGATGCTTGATCTACAAGTGCCACTCCATCCACTTGAAGAAGATCTCGATAGTCCAGGGACAGCAGTACATTTCGCTGATATCATCGCAACTTAATTCGAAGCGTTGGTCACTATAAAGAGCAAATTGCTTTTGGAATCTTGCATCTCGATCATGAGAAGCTCGGGTATCAACTTCCCTTGCTGAGAGCAGATGCGGACACACGCTAATGAAAAAGCTAGATAGCTGGGCTTGATGCAAGCATTCGATTAGCTAGGCGTGATGTCAAGTTGATGGCCTTGTAGCGATGAGTAGATACAATGTTCGTAGGTAGGATACGAAGAACGAGGTATCTAACACCTAAGCTACACAGCCAAGGAGAGACTTTAGAATAAGTTGCTGTTAAATAACTTTGCTGAGTAAATCGTCGGTGATACACATGTATCGTTAACCTAATCATCTTTTTCTAAGCTCCAGATACTAGGTCTGCGATATGTTGCGCACACATTAACACTATCCATTAGCCAAAACAACTAAGTAAATGCACTTAATATGGGGTTTCCATAATTATACTAACCTATCATAATACTAGGTAAAAAAGAACAATTAGTCAAGATGCGTTTATCAATGCCTATTTGGACATATGGGGGCTTAATGGAATAATTCTGTCTAATCCTTGTCTCTAGCAAAGCTAATCATTCTCCTCATTCCTCACAACAGTTATTGAAGCGCTGAGAAGGATCATTTATGCTGAGGATAGTATGAAAAATGGTATTGAAGAGGTGAGCGGATGAGACCGATGACGTTCGTGCTGGCGCCGGATTCCTTCAAAGAAAGCATGTCAGCCAAGGAAGTATGCATGGCGATGGAAAAAGGACTGCGCAAAGTATATCCGGCGGCGAGCTATATTCATGTTCCGATGGCGGACGGCGGGGAAGGGACGGTGCAGTCGCTAGTCGATGCCTCTGGAGGAACGATTTATTACAAAGAAGTCACAGGACCTCTTGGTCAAAAGGTTACGGCCATGTATGGCATACTTGGCGACGGCAAAACGGCAGTCATCGAGATGGCGTCGGCGAGCGGCATTCATTATGTAACGAAGGAAACGAGAAACCCGCTGATTACGACCACCTATGGCACCGGAGAATTAATAGTTGAATGCTTGAATAAAGGAATCGACAATCTCATTATCGGCCTCGGAGGAAGCTCGACGAATGACGGCGGCACGGGGATGGCCGAGGCGTTAGGCGCCAAGTTTCTAGACAATTTCGGCCACGCGCTTCCTCGCGGCGGGGGAAGTTTGGATCGGCTTGCAAGCATTGATATTTCAAGGCTCGATCCTCGTCTGAAGCAAGTGAACCTAGTAGCGGCCTGCGATGTAGAAAATCCTTTGTGCGGAGAAAATGGGGCTTCCTATGTGTTCGGACCGCAGAAGGGAGCTTCTTTGGACATGGCGAAGCAGCTGGACGCATCGCTGGCCCATTATGCCGAGATCGTGAAGCAGCAGCTGCATAAGGATGTACGCGATGTTCCAGGTGCTGGAGCGGCGGGCGGGCTTGGAGCAGGACTGATCGTTTTTACAGGAGCTGTGCTGAAGAAAGGGATCGACATTGTCATCGAATATACGGGGTTGAAGGAAAAGCTGGCTGACGCGGATATCGTGCTTACAGGAGAAGGCGGCATAGACTTTCAAACGAAGTTCGGTAAAACTCCCTACGGGGTTGCAATAGCCGCTAAAGAAGCGGGCAAGAAGGTTGTTGCCATAGCTGGCTATATTGGAGATGGGACGGATACGCTTCATGAGGTTGGCATAGATGCGATATTCGGTATTGCTCCGGGCGCTTCCACTATCGAAAAGCTGCTCGCGGATGGGCCCTGCAATGTGGAACGGACCTGTGAAAACATAGCTCGATTGCTTAAGCTTACCGAAGCGTAAAGTCCATTGGAAGGAGTGTCCCTGCTTATGCCTATGCTAATGCCGATCAGCCGTATACTTGAACATTTCTTATATCCGTCGAAGCGGTTAAATGCGCTGAAGCTAAGACATGCGCTGGAAGGAAAGACCGTTCTCATAACAGGCGCGAGCTCCGGTATTGGGGAACAGCTTGCTTATTTGCTGGCTGAGATAAAGGTTCATCTCATATTAGTTGCTAGACGCAAGGATCGGCTTATCGCAATAAAAAATGCCATCGAGACGAAAGCCGCACAAGTAAGCCTGTATCCGGCCGATCTGCGGGACGAGAAGGAGATGGAGGGTTTGCTGCTCTACCTTCATCAGCTCCCGAACGGTCTCGATATTGTCGTAAGCAATGCGGGTCACTCTATTAAGCGTCCTATTTACGAGTCTTTGAATCGGTATCATGATTTTACGCGTACGATGGCAATCAATTATTTTGCGCCGGTACGATTAATGATGTCAGTCCTTCCTCTTCTCGAACAAAAGCAAGGCCATATTATTAATGTGTCGACGATTAATGTGCTGCTGCTTCCGCTGCCCTATTGGGCCGCCTATCAAGCGTCTAAGAGCGCTTTTGACACTTGGTTTCGTTCTGCTGCCCCTGAGCTAATTAGGCAAGGAATGACTGCGACTACTGTTTATTTTCCACTAGTCAGAACGCCCATGATTATGCCAACGGCCGTTTATCGAAACACGCCTGCGATGTCGCCGCAGCAAGCTGCCCGATGGATAGGACATGCCATGTATTCGAAAAAAACGATGTATAGGCCATGGTGGCTGCCGTTCGGGCAATGGGGTTCATTGCTATTCAGAAGGTGCTGGGAGCTTCTTCTTCCAAAAGCTTTAAGCAGAAAGGAGGAGAAGCATGAACATCGGTAAATTAATTTATGTGCTGCACAAAATTAAGCTGCTCTCCCCTCAGGCCTTGTACAAATTATTCTCGTCTATTATTAATTATGGAGTCAATGTGATGGCTTTGCTTCAGTTTTCAGCTAAGACCTACGGCGAGAGAATCGCTTTGGCAGATGAGCGGGAAACGTTGACCTTTAAGGAATTATGCGAGCAGTCTGAAGAGCTGTCTTACTCATTGAGGGATCGGTATAAGCTTGCAAGCGGTACAAAGGCAGGGCTAATGTGCGCCAATCATGCCTCTTTGGTGAAGGCTGTGTATGCCGTTTCTTCAACCGGAGCAGATCTTTATCTGCTTAATGCGGAAATGAGCGAAAGTCAGCTGAAAGCGGTTCTGGAGGACAATGATTTTGATCTTATCATTATAGATGAGGAGCTGCTTCCCAAGCTTGCAAGTACTGCGTATCAACGGGCTATTTTGCTAAGCTATCATGATACTATGCCTTCTATTAACCGCTTGTCTGCTTCAGGCATCGACAGTAAGAAGCGCGTTAGCGGCAGAAGCAGTTCAGGCAGGCTGGTGCTAATGACGGGCGGGACAACGGGCAAGTCTAAGAAGGCGGCGCATAAACCATCGTTGTTCCGCTACTTGAACCCCTTTCACGACTTTCTCGCCCGCTTAAAAATATTGGATTACAACACAGCCTATATTGCGACACCTATTTTTCACGGTTATGGTCTTGCCGTTATGCTCCTCTTTTGCGCTTTAGGCAAAAAGGTCGTACTTAGGCGCGGCTTCCATGCCGAGAAGGCATGCGAGCTCATAGCTGAGCATCAGGTGCAGGTTGTCACGGTTGTTCCTTTGATGCTGCAAAAAATGTTAAACGAAGATGCCAATGCTTTAAAATCACTGCGCTGCATTGCTTCAGGAGGGGCGGAGCTGAATCCGCGTTTGGTGAAGGAGACATTAAGCCGATTGGGGAATGTATTGTACAATTTGTACGGCACTTCGGAAGCGGGATTAAATATGATCGCCACACCGCAAGATTTGAACTGCTTCCCCAATACAATAGGAAAAACAATAAAAGGCACACGTTTAATTGTCGTCGATGAGCATAAGAAAGAGGTTGGCGTCGGTCAGGTTGGTCAGTTTTGCGTCGCTAACAGCTGGTCCATGCGAGGGCATATCAGCGCTTGGATTGAAACTGGGGATTTGGGCTATCAAGATGAGAGCGGCTGCTTTTTTCTATGCGGGAGAACAGACAGCATGATTGTGTCGGGAGGCGAAAATGTTTATCCATTCGAGGTCGAACAAGTACTGCGTACGCATCCTCGTGTGGAGGACACGGCCGTCATTGGAGTGCCTGATGAGCTGTTTGGGCAGCGTTTAAAGGTGTTTGTTCAACTAAGAGCGAATGGTGACATGACAGAAGAAGAGCTTAAACAATGGCTTCGCGGCAGATTAGCCAGGCATCAAATGCCGCGCGAAATCGTATTCGTCAAGCACCTGCCGTATACGCCTTTAGGGAAATTAGATAAAAAGCAACTTGGATAGGGAAACAGTCGGCGATGGAGCAGATGTCGGACATATTGTGGCAATTATCGGAAGCAGGCGTTGTTATGGACAGTTTGCAGTTACTTGTAAAGGAAAAAAATAGTTTGTCACACATGTAAGCCCTTACTTAAAAAACTGCGTGTGATTGTTTGTATTTTTCGCCTATATTCATTAAAATGAAAGTAACACTGCAGGGATGAACAATGTTTCATTCTGCGGAAATATGGAGTATGATGGACAAGTCTGAAAATAGACTCGAAATCGTAATTATGCTGAGGGAGGATTTAACATGCCATTAGTTTCAATGAAAGAGATGTTAAACAAAGGATTGAAGGAAGGTTATGCGGTCGGCCAGTTTAACATAAACAACCTGGAATGGACACAAGCCATTCTTGCAGCAGCTGAAGAAGAGAAATCTCCAGTTATCCTAGGCGTTTCCGAAGGCGCAGCTCGTTACATGGGCGGGTTCTCAGTTATTACTGCGATTGTAAAATCCCTTATTGAAGAGTCAAAAATTACTGTTCCAGTTGCGATTCATTTGGACCATGGTTCAAGCTTCGAGAAATGTAAAGCAGCGATCGACGCTGGCTTCACTTCCGTTATGATCGATGCTTCGCATCATTCATTTGAAGAGAACGTAGCTATTACACAACAGGTTGTTGAATATGCGCATGCGCGCGGCATTTCGGTAGAAGCAGAGCTTGGCACAGTTGGCGGCCAAGAAGATGACGTTATTGCTGACGGCGTTATCTATGCTGATCCTAAGGAATGCCAAGAGCTTGTAAAACGTACAGGCATTGATTGCTTGGCTCCAGCGCTTGGTTCCGTTCATGGTCCTTACAAAGGCGAACCAAACCTTGGCTTCAAGGAAATGGAAGAGATTTGTCAAACGATCAACTTGCCGTTAGTATTGCATGGCGGTACAGGCATTCCGACTGAGCACATCAAGAAATCCATTTCTCTTGGTACTGCAAAAATCAACGTGAACACTGAGAACCAAATTTCCTTCACAAGAGTTGTTCGCGAATCTCTTGCTGCTGACGCTGAAGTTTATGATCCGCGCAAATTTTTGGGCCCTGGCCGTGAAGCGATCAAGCAAACAGTTATCGGCAAGATGCGTGAATTCGGTTCCTCCAACAAAGCTTAATAGCGCGATATTGCATCCCGTACTGATGTGCGGATGACTTAGGACCGGCTGCTGTATGCAGCCGGTTTTTTAATGCTCATAGAAAGGGTAATCCATACATTTTGCAACTTCACTGGCAGCTTTCGGGCTCACAATCGATGAAATGAAATATAATCCTAGATCGACGGATGCAGTTATGCCGCCGCCTGTATAAAGGTCGCCGTCACGCACGGCCCGCTTTCGTTCAACCTTACCGCAGTAAGGCTCCAGCAGTGCATAGGCGTTCGGATTAGTTGTAATCGTCTTGCCGACAAGGAAGCCGACAGCTCCGAATAGAAGTGCCCCGGTGCAGACGGATACCTTATATTTCACGCTGTTGGCCGTTTCAATCCATGCCATGAAGTCAGAATCGTGGATGAGCGTGCGAGTCGCCATTCCGCCAGGGACAAAGACGAGATCATAGGCCGATAAATCAGGTAATACTTCATCCACGACGATGGTCATTCCGCGATCATCCACAACCTCACGTTTTCTGGCGCAAAAATGCCATGAAAGCTCTTCGATATGACCTAGCTTTTTAAGCCAAGTAACCGCATTATGAAAGCCCGTAAAATCGAGTGTAGTCATTCCGTCAAACAAAACGATGGCCATCTTCATTCACAAAGTCACCTCCAGCAGCTGGGTACAGCTCAAAAATAGCATCAACAACAACAGGCAGCTGATTACGCAAGGAAACAGCACCCAATACGGAGCGGGCATGTCCGCCGCTTTCGCTAAATACTGCATTTATTAGATCGGAATAGCCGTTGATAACGATATGATGCTCAGAAAACTCTGGCCCTGCGTTCACAAAACCTTGAACCTTCACAGCTCGCTTAACGGCATCCAGACTTCCAACTGCCTCTTTGAGAACTGCCAATACCTCGATTGCAGCTGATCTTGCGAATTGATAGCCTTCCTCTGTCGTATAATCGATTCCCAATTTGCCGCGCGGTCCTCCGCTTGGTCCTTTGCCGGACACGAACAATAATCCTCCCACGATAAAAAAGTTTGCGTAATTAGCAGCCGGGCTTCCTGCCGTTGGCAGCGTAATACCGAGCTCTTGCAGCTTTTCTTCCCTTGTTCCCATAGACCCACCATCCCTAACGTTATTGTAAAATTTAGCGTATACTGGATCTAACCTCATTGAAAGACTCAGATTGCATAAAAAAATAAGGGTCAGATAGGAGAGTATGCGTGATGTTCGATATTATGCTGACTGATAACGAGTCCGGTCCGCTTTATAAGAAGTTATATTGCTATTTCCGCGGGCTAATAGAAGATGGAGCCTTGCAAAATGGCGCGAAGCTTCCCTCTGTCCGTGCGGTAAGGCAGCAGCTGCACGTCAGTAAATCGACCGTTGATAATGCCTATCAGCTGCTTATTGCCGATGGTTATGTGTACAGCAAGCCGAGATCAGGCTTCATTGTCGTACAGCCAGCAACGTATAGCTCAATGCGCGTCAAGTCTGCTCTTCGCTTCGACCCAGCGGATGCCTCAACGCCCGCAATCTCCGCAATGTCTGCCAATGCAGGAGACAGCATGATTGATTTCAGCCTGCTAAATGTTGATCACGAGCTGTTTCCGGCTAAGGCCTGGCGGTCAGCGCTCACAGAAGCGGCTGGCCAATACAGCTCAACGCTCCATGAGTACGGGGATTCAAGGGGTGAATATCAGCTGCGCAGTCGGATCGCCCAGTATTTACATACCTCCAGAGGGGTCAATTGCGAACCGGAACAGATTGTTATCGGTTCTGGGTTTTCCTATTGCTTATTTGTGCTCAGGAAGCTTTGGCAGCGCGGGGGAGAGGTTGCTATCGAGCAATCGAGCATTGCTCAGGTCGGTGAATTTTTCCTTCAACATGGCTTCACATTTTCCCCCACTCTGATCATGAATGACTCGGATAATGACGAAGAGTCAGGCCTGCGTTCCGTTCAGGCTGTGTATATAACACCATCCCACCGCCCTGCAGGTCGGCCGTTAACGAATGAGAAGAAGGAACGGCTTCTGCAGTGGGCAGTGAGGCATGACGCTTATATTATTGAGGACGATTACGATGGAGAGTTTCAGTATCGCGGCAAGCCTGTGCCGTCCCTTCAAGGAGCAGACCAGCACGGTGTCGTTATTTATATAGGTACTTTCTCGAAGGCGTTCACGCCTGCGCTTCGAATGAACTACATGGTGCTTCCACAGCGGATGGTTCCGAGGCTGGAAGAGATGAGATCGATTCTATCTTCCCCTTCTCGAATGGATCAGCTGGCTATGAGTGTTTTTATGGAGAGGGGCCATTGGTACCGGCATATTAAACGAATAAGGAAGCGGTATGGAGTCAAACGCCAGATACTTATTAAGCTGATCGAGACCGAGCTGTCGCCGTGGCTGAGCGTTAAAGATGACGGGATTGGCGTACATATTGAAGCAACAATAGCTGCTGATCGTGACGCGAACGAATTCATACGATTGGCTGCGGAGCAAGGAGTGCGTGTCTATGGCGCGCAGCATAACGGATCAGGAGCGGCAGGGAAAGACAGCGATTGTCGGATCTATCTGGGCTTTGGCGGTGTCAGTGTTGAGCAAATGGAACAGGGGATCATGCGGCTCAAAGAAGCGTGGGTGCATCTGCTGATAAAGGAATAGCCCTGATTTCTTCCGTAAAGAAGAGACAAGGGCTATTCCTATGTGAGTATAGCTATACTATGCTTTCTCACCGTACAGCTTAACAATTTCAATAATCGTTTTTACAGCGAGCTCCATATTGTCGACGGATACATATTCGTAGCGGCCGTGGTAGTTCTCGCCGCCGGTAAAAATATTTGGAGTAGGCAAGCCCATGTAAGAAAGCTGCGAGCCGTCGGTTCCCCCGCGAATCGGTTCGATAATCGGCGTGATGCCCAGGTTGTTCATTGCCTGCCTCGCAATATCGACGATCTCCATAACAGGCTCGATTCGTTCCCTCATATTATAATATTGATCCTTAATGACAAGCTCAATTCGATCTTGACCGTATTTCTCGCGGAGCTGCGCCACGATGGATGTCATTTCCGACTTCCTAGCCTCGAACTTCTCGCGGTCATGATCGCGAATAATGTAGCGCAGCTGCGTCTGTTCGACATCTCCGTTCATAGAGAGTAAATGATAGAAGCCTTCATAGCCTTCTGTATACTCCGGTGCTTCTGCAGCCGGCAGGCTTCCTTGCAGCTCCATTGCAATTTTGACGGAGTTGATCATTTTATTTTTGGCGGTGCCGGGGTGAACGTTCTTGCCTTTAATAGTGATATGCACGCCAGCCGCATTGAAGCTTTCATATTGAAGCTCGCCAAGCGGGCCGCCGTCCATCGTATAAGCGTAATCGGCTCCGAAAGCAGCCACATCGAATTTATGAGGGCCTCGGCCTATCTCTTCATCGGGGGTAAAAGCGACTCTAATCTTGCCATGCTTCAGCTCAGGATGTGCGATCAAGTAAGCCATTGCAGTCATAATCTCGGCGATACCTGCTTTGTCATCAGCGCCAAGAAGAGTGGTGCCATCTGTAGTAATAAGCGTATGGCCTTTGTAGCCAGCAAGCTCAGGGAAATCGCCAGTAGAGAGAACAATATTCTGCGCGGCATTCAGTATGATGTCCTGGCCATTATAGTTTTCAACAATTTGCGGGTTAACGCCGGCTCCGGTAAGATCCGTTGCGGTATCCACGTGGGCAAGAAAGCCGATTGTTGGTATGCTCGCATCCGTATTGGCTGGCAACGTGGCCATCACGTAGCCATTGTCGTCCATCGTGACTTCTTGCATGCCAAGCGTTTTTAGCTCCTCAACCAGTATGCGGGCAAGTGTAAGTTGTCCAGGAGTAGAAGGGCAGGTCTCGCTGCTGTCATTGGATTGTGTATCTACTTTGGCATATGTAGTGAATCGTGAAATGATTTCTTGCTTCATTGCTTGCTCATCTCCCTTAAGTGTTGTTCCATCATCCATATTATAACGCTAAACGATTGTATAACATAGGTGCGGCTGACTGAGTGTGTCGAGTTTGAAAAGCGAAGTCCATCATTATTAAATTTAAGTTACATTGTTTATACAATATATGTTAGTATCGATTCTAGCTGTGAAAATATTGTATGACCAGTCGCCTGTTAGTCTGGAAAAATGTTGTATAGTGGAGCGTACGATCATGGGAACCCCTTATTCAGCTATCATAACGCTTATCGTTACCGCCGGTGTCCTTAATGTATTGATGGGCATTTATGTTCTCGTCAATCGCTCAAAGCAATCGATGGTGAAGACCTTTCTTGCGCTTAGCATATGCGCTTCTTTCTACACATTTGGCTCCGCTATGGAGCTGTCCGCTCATTCACTCGAAGAAATTGTATTTTGGATTAAAATTCAATATATAGGCATGCCTTTTTTACCTCCGATCGGTCTGATGCTTATTATGCATTTTCTTGGCATGGATCGCTATTTGCGTCGTCCGCTGCGATTGGGCTTGTTTATAGTGCCGATCATAACGCTTGCGCTTGTTATGACCAATGAAGCGCATCATCTATACTATCGAAATATTGGGCTTAGGGCGGACTCTGATATTTTGAAGGTTAATTTGGATATTGGACCGTGGTATATCATCCAAGGCGCATTCACCTTTGGCTTTATGGTTGGCGGGCTTCTGTTGCTTCTGCTGCATTGGAAACGGATGAAGACGTCCTATCGAAAGCAGTACTTTACGATGCTTATAGGGCTGCTGCTGCCGCTGGCGGGAGACTTTGTTTACCTTGGCGGCTTAACGCCCGATGGTATGGACCCTATTCCGGTCATTATGACTTTAACATCGGCGTTTTACATGATCGCACTTGCTTCAAGAGGGCTGCTGAATGTTGTGCCCATTGCTAGAGATACTTTGTTTGAGAGCATGGAAGACGGCGTATTGGTGTTTGATATGGATAATAAACTCGTTGATTACAATCCGACTGCGGCGTTGATTTTTCCGAATTTGACAGTCAGCTCTATCGGCAAGCCGATTGATGAATTGCGGCAGTTTCAGGCGGAGCCGTCATTCCTTAGCTTTTTTAATGAGGATAAGACAGAGGAAGCGAACGCCCATTTAACTATTCATGAGACGTTATGGACGGTTGACGGACAATCTCGCTCCTATCAAATTCGGCTTTCTACCGTTCGCAAGAAGGGTGGGCAGGAGATCGGAAAGCTCGTCACGGTGATTGATATAACGGATAGAGTAAAGCTGGAAGGACGGCTTCGCGAGCTGGCTTTCCATGACGGGCTGACAGGTATTGTGAATCGTATCCATTTTCTTCATCAAAGCAAGGCACTGCTAACTCAGTCATCAGCAAAGGGAGAGTCGTTAGCGCTTGTGATGTTTGATGTTGATCACTTTAAGCGGGTTAATGATGCGTACGGACATGATGTCGGGGATCAAGCGTTGATTTTTGTAGTTGATGCATGCCGCCGAGTATTGCGTCAAGAAGATGTATTTGCCCGCTATGGGGGAGAAGAATTCGTCATTGCCATGCCAGGCTTAGCCTTATTTGAAGCAGAAGCGGCGGCACATCGAATCCGTCAAGAAATAGCAGGTCAACCGATGTCTTCATCTAAAGGGCCAATAGCTCTTACAGCAAGCTTTGGGGTGGCAGCGACAGATGGAAGCGGTTGTAAGGATGCGGATGGAAGCCGGATTAACGAGTTACTGAAGGCGGCAGATTATGCGCTTTATGAAGCGAAAAGTTCAGGCCGCAATACTGTCCGACTATCTATCGAAATCGCGTCGTTATGAGCATGAACGAACAAAAAGCCCGTAAAGCTATGAGTCACTTTGGCGATGCAATCTGCATCGCCTTAGTTGTACATAGCTTTAAGGGCTTATTTATTACCGAGAACCGAGCTTATGTCGTCAGGGAATGACTTGTCCGTTTACGCTTGGCTGTTGCGGGCGATTTCCTTACGAACGATAGGGGCAACCTTCGTGCCTAGCAGCTCGATGGCGCGCAGCACGTCTTTATGCGGCATAGTGCCAACGTTGACGTGAAGGAAGAACCGAGTAACGCCTAAATTTTTGCGCAGCAGAATGATTTTCTCGGCTACGTATTCGGGGTCACCAACATAGAGCGCTCCGCGCAGGCTGCATGCAGCGTCAAAGGTATCTCGCGTATAAGGCGGCCAATTGCGTTCCTTGGCCAGGACGTTCATCTGTGCCTGTGTCGGAGGAAAAAAGAGATCGGCGGCTCGCTCGCTTGTATCCGCAACAAATCCATGCGAATGTGTCGCGATTTGCAGCGTGTCGGGGTTATGGCCTGCTTGTGCGGCTGCTTGTTTATACAGATGGACCAACTGAGCGAATCGCTCGGGCATGCCTCCAATAATAGCTAGCGCGATTGGAAGTCCCAGCATGCCTGCGCGGACGACAGATTCTGGGTTCCCGCCGGATGCAATCCATACAGGCAGCGGTTCTTGGACGGAACGCGGATAAACGCCAAGATTGTGGATCGCAGGGCGATGCCCGCCGCGCCAGTTAACCTTCTCGTTCTCGCGAATGTTGAGCAGCAGCTCCAGCTTCTCATCGAACAGCTCATCATAGTTCTCCAAGCTGTATCCGAACAGCGGAAAGGATTCGATGAAGGAGCCGCGGCCAGCCATAATTTCTGCGCGTCCATTCGATATGCCGTCAAGGGTTGAGAAGGCTTGATAGACGCGCACTGGATCGTCCGAGGATAGTACAGTGACAGCGCTCGTCAATCGTATGCGCTTCGTCATCCCGGCAGCTGCCGCGAGAACGACAGCAGGTGCACTTCCTGCATAGTCGGCGCGGTGATGCTCGCCAATTCCGTAAACATCCAAGCCGACTTGATCGGCCAGCACGATCTCTTCAACCGCATTGCGCAGTCGTTCAGCATGATTGACCGCTTGCCCTGTAACGGGATCAAAAGTAGCTTCTAGAAAAGTGCTTATTCCTATTTCCATCGTATTTAATGAGTTAGACATCGTAATTCTCCTCCTCTAATAGCTTCATTGTACTAAATATTATATCGTTTCTCAACTAAAGTAAGTAAATATAGTGTGGGGTAAGTTAAAATAATGCAACATATGCTGCATCATCATGCTAGGTATGAATAGGCTTTACATTTAGGGATGCTGCTTATACTATACCTGCGCCGCTGTATCCATGCTATAGTGATTATACTATAGACTATAGGATTGAATTTCTGCTCCTTTAGCCTGAATGGGTCTTGATAAACGATTGGAGTGATCAGGTCAGATGAAAGAAATACATACATTAATTGCTGGTTGGGTGCGCGAGGGGAAGCTGCCAAGCGCTGTTATTGATATTCGCATGTCTAATCAATTGAAATATCAAGCGGCGTTCGGGAAGGCCGCATTGTCTACGATCTATGACGCAGCATCCCTAACGAAGGTGGCGGTTGCGCTTCCGTCCATTATGCTGCTAATGCAGCGCTCTATGCTCGCTTTAACGGACTCCGTTCAAAAACATATACCTGAGTTTCGCCATCCAGAAGTAACAATTGAACATTGCTTAAGACATGAGTCCGGGCTGCCTGGTTCATTGCCTGGGTTTAAGGAAAGATATACGACCAGGGATGTACGAGCCGAAATATTTGCACAGGAGCTTCAATTTACACCTGGAAGCCGCATGCTTTACAGCGATGTCGGCATGATTTTAATCGGCTGGATTGTTGAGCGAGTGAGCGGAATGTCTCTGGACCAATTCGCAAAGGAAGAGCTATGGAAGCCGCTCGGTCTAAAGGACTGCTGCTTTAATCCGCCTGAGGCGCAGCGGCAAGCTATCGCGCCGACAGAGTGGGACGGCAATCGATTCCTGCAAGGTGAAGTGCACGATGAAACGGCTTATCGACTAGGCGGGGTATCCGGGAGCGCGGGATTGTTCGCGACTGCCAGTGATTTGGCTGACTATGCGCAGCTTTGGCTGTATCCTGAGCGCTTCGGTTTGCTATCAAGAGAGACGATAGACCTTTGTACGAAGCATCCGGTTCATGAACGCGGAATTTGTTGGCAAGTACAAGATCTTACGGAATCGACGTTGTCATGCGGCAAGAGCTGGCCGCTAGGCAGCTTTGGTCATACAGGCTTTACAGGCACGAGCCTGTGGATCGATCCGTCCCGTGAGCTTACCGTTGTGTTTATGACGAATGCAGTGCATCTTGGCAGAGATAATGTGATTAGAGAGCTCAGGCCAGTTCTTCATGATGCTATATTTGAAGCGATTCAAACGAATTAATAATTAGGAAATAACTTGCTTGGCAAGCATAAGGAGGTACTAACATGCATACTAAAGAAACCCTGACGGAGCAGCTTGAAGCTGCGGGCATAGACAGGCATGGAACCGTGCTAATGCATTCCTCAATGAAGAGCATAGGCGACGTAGAAGGCGGGGCAGATACTGTTCTGGATGCTTTGAGCGAGTATATGCAGGAAGGCTTGCTTGTGCTGCCGACACATACATGGTCCTATATAAATGAGACAGACAATCCGAGATTTTATGTGGAAACTTCGACGGTCTGCGTAGGTATTCTGCCTGAGTTATTCCGGAAGCGCGAAGGTGTAAAGCGATCGTGGCATCCAACCCATTCTGTCGCAGCACTCGGCAAAGATGCGGAGTCGTTCGTAGCCGGCGATGAACGGTGCGACACTCCTTGTCACCGAGAATCAGCATGGGGCAGGCTGCTTGATCGCAAGGCGCAAATTATGCTGGTCGGCGTTGATTTCCGCAGAAATACATTTGTTCACGGCATCGAGGAATGGATCGATATTCCTGGGCGATTAACCGAACACCACGAGCAGCTTATCACTGTCCTGGGTGACGGCACAGAAATAGCGGTTCCCTCACGCAGACATCACGGACTCTCATGGTCTGAGCATTTCTGGAAGGTGGAGGAGCTGCTCATAGAGCAAGGTGCTGTCTATCGTGGACAACTCGGCGATGCTGAAGTCATGATCTGCGACACGGTCAAGATGACCGATATTTTAATGGGAATGCTGCGTGAAAACCCGGATTTATTTTCAGATAATGAGCCTCTGCCGCCTGTAAAACAGGTTTGACCCTATCTTTATCAAGCAGCATGCTTGTATACGTTACATAACGACCTGACGGAAGGTGAAATGCGTGTCTAAAACGATTGTTGAAAAGCTTAGTTTACACAAATACGAACGAGCAGCGATATTGAATATGCCGGACGGCAGCGACTATTTCGTTGAGCTTCCGTCTTATGATACGAGGCTGACAGAGCGTGAATATGATCTTATTTTTGGCTTTGTACTTGATATGGAATCTCTGAAAGCTCTGGTCAATGAAGTCATCAGTCGGAATTGCCTTAAGGAGAAAGGTTATTTGTATGCGGCATACCCGAAAAAAGACAATAAGGTATATGCTACCTTTATCCACAGGGATGAGCTGCTGGGCGGTTTAGGGAGCGATGAGGATGGCTATATTGGGACAAGCTCGCTGAAGTTTTCCCGCATGGTCGGCATGGACGATGTATTTACAGTTGTCGGCTTAAAGGCTGATGCAGGCAGCCGCGGAAAGAATTCTGTGAAGCCGAGTCAGCGTGTGGATGACTACATCGCATTGATTCCTAATATAGAGCGGGATTTAGAGGATTCGCCTGAGCTGCTGGCTTTTTATAAATCGCTGACGCCGGGGTACCGCAAGGACTGGGCTCGTTACGTTTACAGCGCTAAGCAGGAGGAGACGAGGGAGAAGCGGAAGGAAGAAATGAAGATGATTCTTGGTACTGGCTGTAAGAGTCGTGAACTTTATCGCAAGGATCAGCCGTCCGCGCCTTGATGGCAGCATATGAAACGGTGTGTAATTATAGAGACGAGTTAGCTGTTGATGCTCAATAACAGGAGTGGATAAAATGTCGAAAACTCTTGATCCCTTTTTGCGGGAAATTGGACTGGATAGACAGAGCATACCTTCCTTCAAACAATATCCGTTTCATTTAGAAGCGGTTAAATCTCTTCACAAGCTTGCCTTCCACCCTAAGGTTACCTACATTGTCGGGGAGAATGGAATGGGCAAGTCAACCTTGATGGAGGCTATTGCCATTGCTTGGGGCTTCAATCCCGAGGGCGGTACCAAAAATTTTGCCTTTTCCACACAGGCTACTCATTCCAGTCTGCATAATCATATTCGACTTGTGAGAGGGGCGCGTCGTCCAAGGGACGGCTTCTTTTTTCGTGCGGAAAGCTACTATAATTTGGCGTCTTACATCGAAGAGATAGATTTAGAGTTTTCCTATGGTCCGCCCATCAAAAACTCATACGGTGGAAAATCATTGCATGAGCAATCTCATGGTGAGTCTTTTTTCTCCGCATTTATTCACCGGTTTGGAGGACATGGACTCTATATTCTGGACGAGCCGGAAGCGGCTTTATCGCCTTTTCGTCAGATGGCCATGCTATCGCGCATACATGAGCTTGTTCAACAGAATTCACAGTTTATTATAGCTACCCACTCTCCAATCATTATGGCGTATCCCGATTCAATTATCTATCATCTGTCTCCCGATGGAATTGATATCAAACAGCTGGAAGAGACAGAGCATTACGTTATTATGAAAGAGTTCTTGAACAACAAGGAGAGAATGCTTCGGGGGTTGCTTGAATAAAAAGCTGTAATAAGCTAGTGCATGCGGGGGTACGGAGGAGCTGATGATGTGCTTGGTTTGGCTATATTGCTTGGCTATCAATTGATAGGATATGTGTTGCATGAATTCGCGGGGGTACCGCTTCCGGGGAACGTTATTGGCTTGATGCTGCTTGTACTTTCCCTCTTTGCAGGATGGGTGAAGCTGGAGTGGATTGAACAGTCAGCGCAGTTTCTGCTTAAGCATATGATGATTTTTTTCGCGCCGACCATTGTCGGTACGATCGTATTTTTCTCGATGATTGGCCAGGAGTTTCTGGCTATAGCGGTTAGTCTAGCGGGCAGCACATTAGCGGTTTTGCTTGCGACAGCTTGGTTGACATCGAGAATGGCTGGAAAAGAGGGGTCTTAATGAGCAGCCTATCGTTATTGTGGGAGCAGCCGCTGTTCGGCATTGCGGCAACTGTACTTTTTTATACGGGAGCTCAGCTGTTGAATCGGCGATTTAAGTGGCTTCATCCTTTATTTGTTACTGCTGGCGGACTGATGCTGCTGCTTCTATTAGTGGATATACCTTACGAAAGCTATAAAGCAGGTGGTGATGTCATTACATTTTTCCTCGGTCCGGCAACGGTTGCGCTGGCAGTCCCGCTGTACAAAGCAATTAAGCAAATGAAAGGGAAGCTGCGCGCAATCATCGGCGGTGTTTTAGCAGGTTCGTCAGTCGGGTTGCTGACTGCAGCGCTAATTATGTGGCTGTTGAAGGGCTCGCAGACCATTTTATTGACCATGCTGCCGAAATCAGTTACAACTCCTGTAGCCATTGAGGTGTCACGTCAGCTTGGCGGCATACCTGAACTTGGCGGTGTATTCGCAGTGCTGACGGGGCTGCTGGGCAGTATGGTCGGACCAGCTTTGCTTCGTCTAGTTGGTTTTCGTCGCGATATCGCGATAGGCACGGCGATAGGCACGTCCTCGCATGGCATCGGTACGGCGAGGGTGTTGCGAGATTCTGAGCTTCAGGGCGGGATAAGCGGCTTCGCAATGGGACTTAGCTGCATCGTTACGCCGATTTTGTGCATACCGATTTATTGGTTTATTTGAAATACCGCGTCCACCGACCACCAGTTGTGCGAAATATCGTACAAACCGCCGAATATACTGTGCCGCCGACCACCAGATGTATGAAATTTCATACAAACCGCCGAATTTACAGTGCTGCCGCCCACCAGGTGTATGAAATTTCATACAAACGGTCCAAAGTCGGGGCCGCCCCGTGCATGTTGTACGAATTATCGTACAAAGGAGCCTAAGTAGCGGCATGTTTGGCCGTTACTTAGATGCTGTGTGTATTAGTAAATGATGCGCATTGTTAGCGCGGACTATTTGTTATATGATTAGGTGGGTCTAATACAGGCTGCATATTAAAGATCTACTATATCATGGGATTGTGAGTGATGAAGCGGATGAATCCAACTGAATCTAATTACTTCATGCCGGCCGAATGGGCTAAGCATGAACGAACATATATGTCTTGGCCAGTACAGTCCTCGATGTGCTATCCAGAAAGCTACGCGGAGGTATGTGAGGAATACTATGCGGAGCTTGCTGCTGCAATAGCGGAATTTGAGCCGGTTACTATTATTGTCAATGCTGCAGATGAGAGCAAGGTTAGCGAGAGACTTGGGCATCTGTCTAACGTGTCAACATTGGTCATCGAGCATAATGACGCTTGGCTGCGCGATAATGGTCCAACTTTTCTGCTGAATGATGAGGGCAATCTAGCAGGCGTCAATTGGCGTTTTAACGCATGGGGAGGCAAATATTCACCTTGGGATTTGGACGATGCGGTAGCTCCCCAGATTTTGAAAGCAGCTGGCGTTAAGCAATTCGATGCACCGATCGTGATGGAGGGCGGCTCCATTCATTCCGATGGAGAAGGCACGCTTCTAACGACGGAAGAATGCCTCCTTAACACGAACCGCAACCCTGAGCTAAGCCGTGAGCAGATCGAACAATATGTGAAGCAATATTTGAATGTACAGCAAATTGTTTGGTTGAATCATGGCTTAAGCGGAGATGAGACAGACGGCCATGTTGATAATATCGCCTGCTTTGCAGCGCCGGGCAAGGTTATCATCCAGGTTTGCAATGATCCGGCTGATGAGAATTACGCGATCACACAGGAGAACTTGGAACGACTCCGCCAGGCGGTTGACGCGAAGGGTCGCAAGCTGGAAATTATTCAAATCGAACAGCCGCCGAAAGCCTATTATGAGGATCAAAGGCTGACGCTTAGCTATTTGAACTTTTATTTTGTAAATGGCGGCATTATTCTTCCTATATTCGGCGGAGAGGCGGAGGAAACCGACCGCGCTGCTATTGAGGTGCTGAGCCGAACATTCCCGAATCATCGTATTCGTACTATTAACGGAATGGCTATTATTCGCGAAGGCGGAAATGTCCACTGTACTACGCAGCAAATGCCTGCAGGACGGAAATAATAATGAAATATCGCTATGAGGAGGATGGAGATGAGAAAGATTAAAGTTGCAGCTACACAAATGAGCTGCTCGACGAATAAAGAGGAAAACATCCGTAAAGCGGATGCTTTAGTAAGAGAGGCTGCTAAGCAGGGAGCGCAAATTATTTTGCTGCAGGAGTTGTTCGAAACGCCGTACTTTTGCCAGAAGGAGAAGGCTGATTACTACGTCTATGCCACTGAGCAAGAGGAGAATGCGGCGATCAATCACTTCCGCGAGGTAGCGAAGGAGCTGCAGGTTGTGCTGCCGATCAGCTTTTATGAGAAAAAGAACAACGCCCGCTACAATTCTATTGTCGTAATCGATGCGGATGGGGAAGTGCTGGGTAAATATCGCAAAAGTCATATTCCAGACGGACCGGGCTATGAGGAGAAGTTTTATTTTAACCCAGGGGATACCGGCTTTAAAGTGTGGAAGACACGTTACGCCAAGATTGGTATCGGCATTTGCTGGGATCAGTGGTATCCGGAAGCGGCGCGCAGTATGGCGTTAATGGGAGCTGAGCTGCTGTTCTATCCGACTGCAATCGGCTCTGAGCCTCAGGATGGCGGCATTGACTCTAAGGATCATTGGCAAATTTGCATGCGCGGCCATGCCGGATCGAATCTGGTGCCGGTGATCGCATCCAATCGGGTTGGGGTGGAAAGCGACGAGGATTCCAGTATCACGTTCTACGGCTCTTCCTTTATTGCTGGTCCGCAAGGCAATAAAATCGTAGAAGCGGGACGTACGGAAGAAACGGTAATTACTGCCGAATTCGATCTTGACGAAATTGAAGTACAGCGCATCGAATGGGGCGTATTCCGCGATCGCCGCCCAGACTTGTACGGCATTATTGCTACCTATGATGGCGAGCTTCGCATAAAGTAATCGATTCAGAACCATCTTAAAACAATGAAAGCAAGCTCAAAGGCGCATCTAGCCTTGGGCTTGCTTTTTTATCAGCTTTGCTTCTAACGAAGATCTATAACGCAATGCTGCGTAGTTTAGAGAAAAATGGATTCTAACGAAGATTAGATAACTTATCGAACCGAAACAGGGCTTCAATATGCCTGATTGTGCCCATTAGCTTTGATATTCTTCGTTAGATTTTGGAAATAATGATAATTCTGCAGTTAACGCTAATTTTCTTCGTTAGAATAAATGTAAAGGGGATTTCCGATAAGCCTACCTCTACCTAGTGCATGATAAAGCACTACTCTACACTAGCCTCGATACAACTGAAGATTATGAATTACCCCTTCTGAGGTCTCTACACGAAGAGCGTTATATGCATAGAGCACGGCACCTGCTGCGGGTGTCAGCATTGGCTTGACTAGCGTGTATCGCTTATTGCTGCCGCTTCTCAGCTCGCGTGACAATTCATTTGTGAAATATTCGCTGTTAACGACGCTTCCGATAAAGGTGACCGCTACATTCTCCCTGCGGAACGCATGTGCCAATAGTTCAATGCCGACTTTGATCTCGCGAATCGCGCGATTGCAGGCAGCACTTGCAAGCATACTGCCATTCGAGGCAGCCTTTGTTACAGCGGGTGCGAACCTTCCGAATATGCGGTCCCGCTCATAGCGATCGGGAAGGAACCCGTTGCGTGCTTGCTCGTGCAGTTCATCCATAGAGTCAACGCCCCAATGCTGCAGCATGGCGTTGATGAGATCCGCATCTGTCTCATTCGCTATACCTGACAAAGCATCATATACGGCATCATAAGCGATGAACCGGGCGGCACTGGCTGCGTATTGATGATAGTCGTAATTGCGAAGCTGCTTGTTCTCGTCCGTAATCGCGAAAATAAGCGATCCTGTCCCAGAAATAACGACAATGCCGGGATCACCGGTGAAAGCTCCCCAATGTGCCGCTACAGCGTCATTCATATACCATATCGGACAGGATAATCCATCTACAGCGGTTAACTCCTCCACCCACTCCAGATCCTTATCCGACTCAAAGCCAGCGATTCCTGCTGCAAGTCCACATACCTGCTGAGGCGATTGTCCAGCGAGAAGCAGCGCTTCTTGTATAGCCTCTTGCACATTGTGCTTCGCATTCAAGTCCTTATGGATGGATGCAGCTCCCTTCTCCGTATAAGAAAGCACTTTCCCCTCTAGATCGCAGACCATCACGCGTGTATGCGTACCACCACCGTCTATCCCAATAACAATATTTCCCTGAGTTTGACTCATCCCGGTCACGTCCTCTCCGCTAAAATTGCTTGTATTTGTCAGTATAGTAGATTTGAAGCAAAATAGCATCTGAAATCATCTTATTGAGCAATGCGGCGCGTTTGATGTACGATAAGCTGTGAGGTGACAGTAGACATGGAGATGAAAATATTATTAATAGAAGATGACCAGTCTATATATGAGGTTATAAAAGACCGTTTTGCAGGGTGGTCATTCGATGTTATAAGGCCTGCCGATTTCAGCAATGTTATGGATTCCTTTGCCCTGGAGCAGCCGCAGCTGGTCATTATCGATATTCAACTGCCGGCCTATGACGGCTTCCATTGGTGCAGGCAAATCCGACAGACATCGAAGGTGCCAATCATCTTCCTATCCTCTCGCGATCAGCCAATGGACATGGTAATGGCAATGCATATGGGCGCTGATGATTATATTCAGAAGCCCTTTCATATGGAAGTGCTGCTTGCCAAGGTACAGGCGGTTGTTCGGCGCACTTACGACTATAAGGAAGAGCAGCCCCAGCTGGCAAGATGGCATGGCGCGCAGCTCGATTATGCGAGGAGCACCATTACATATGGCGAGGAAGTAGTGGAGCTTACGAAGAATGAGCTTTTTATATTGAGCGTGCTGCTGGAGCATATGGATCAGATTGTAGCGAGGGACGAGCTCATGCGTCGGCTGTGGGATGATGAGCGTTTCGTTAATGACAATACTTTGTCCGTTAATGTGAATCGTCTGCGCGTGAAGCTGGAGGAGCTCGGGCTGCAGGATGTCATTGTGACGAAGAAGGGCCTCGGCTATATGGCGATATCCGAAAGGAGAGCATAGTCATGCTGCGACTATTTATACGTGAACGGCGGGCATGGATGGCATTGTTCGTCCTTCTGCAGCTATGGATGAATTTGCTGTTCTGGCTTGACCCTGGCTTCTCTGCAGAATCAATCCGTTATGTGAACATTACGAATCCGTTTATTTTTCTAGTGTTCCTAAGCTTGCTCTACTTTCGTGATGCGAGAAAAGTGAAGGACATACTTGCGGCTATGGATCGTCAAGGCTGGAGTGAGAAGGAGCTGCATTCGCGCGTCTCGCAGGCCTCCGATTATGCTAGCTTATACGAGGATGTGCTTGGCGATCTGCTGCTTCAAGCGGAGAATGAGGCTAACCGATTGAATGTTGAGTTTTCCGAGGAAAATGACCGCACGCTGGCCTGGATTCATGAGGTCAAAACACCGATGACTGCGATGAAGCTGCTTATGGAAAGCGTCGATGACCGCAAGCTTCGCAAAAAGCTGGAGCTGGAATGGATTCGCATCCATTTGCTGCTCGATCAGCAGCTCCATATGAATCGCTTGCCTTTCATGGAAGGCGATAATCGGATGGAGCGAGTATCTTTGAAGGGTATAGTCAACAAAGAGATTAAAGAGCTGCAAGCCTGGTGTTACGAGAAGGATCTCGGATTTGAACTGGAGGAATTAGACCAGGAGGTGGTGGGCGATCAGAAATGGCTGTCCTTTATTATTCGCCAGCTTCTGTCTAATGCGGTGAAATACAGCAAGCCAGGTACAGAAATTCGCATATGGACATCGGTTGCCCAAAGCGGTCATTTATGTCTGCATGTTCGAGATGAAGGCATTGGCATTAGTCCCGCTGATCTGCCGCGAATATACCGCAAGTCGTTCACTGGGACGACGGGGCGCGTGTCAAGCGCTTCGACAGGAATGGGGCTTTATTTAGCGAAGGATGCGGCAGATAAGCTTGGCATTCGCATAATTGCTGAGAGCAAAGTGAACAGCGGCGCTACCTTCACGCTGCAATTTCCACTGGTCAATGAGTATACGACGATTTACGGCAGGTGACGAAATTGTAACCTGCCGTTTGTTATTGTCATCTTAATCGAGAGAATCGAGAGCGGATATTCGGTACAATGAATCCAACAGCAAAACATAAGCGGCATGAAAATCAAGTTTTGTACTGCTCACTTTCAGGAGGGAATAACCGTGACGATTCTAACAGGACGTAAAATAAAAAAGGTATACGGCAAAAAAAACAATAAGCAAGAAGTGTTAAAGGGTGTGGATCTCGAGGTTCAGGAGGGCGAATTTGTCGGCATTATGGGTCCGTCTGGCTCCGGCAAAACGACACTGCTCAATGTGCTGTGCTCGATAGATTTCGCTACCGAGGGCGTTATTGAAATAAACGGTCTCAAGCTGAACGCATTGAAGGAGAAGGAACTGGCTGCGTTCCGCCGCGAGCAGCTCGGATTTATTTTTCAGGACTACAACCTGCTTGATACATTGACCGTTAAAGAAAATATATTGCTTCCATTATCCATAAGCAAAGTAACGAAGAGCGAGGCGGACCGCCGCTTGCTCGAGCTCACTAGGCTGCTTGGCATTCAGGATATACTGACCAAATACCCGAATGAAATATCTGGCGGACAGAAGCAGCGTACCTCGGCGGCACGCGCTCTCATCTCGAATCCGTCGATTGTATTCGCGGACGAGCCGACCGGCGCGCTTGATTCGAAGTCTGCTTCAGCGCTGCTTAACAATATGGAGAGCATCAATCGCCAGAAGCAAGTAACGATTATGATGGTCACGCATGATCCTGTAGCAGCCAGCTTCTGCAGCCGTGTGCTGTTCCTCAAGGACGGTCAAATCTATACGGAAATGTACAAAGGGGACAAAACAAGACAAGCCTTCTTCCAAGAGATTTTGAACACACAAAGCGTGTTGGGCGGTGACGGATATGACGCTTAGCTCTCTCGTGCTGCGCAGCATGATGAAAAATATTAGGCATTACTATTTATACTTTTTCGCCCTTATTTTTAGCGTGACGCTGTACTTTTCTTTCATAACGCTGCAGTATAATCCAAGCATCATGCTGGACATGTCTGGCATGAAACCGACAGCCGGCTTCAAAACAGCGTCCGTTCTCATTATTTTTATCGTCGTCTTCTTCGTGCTCTATGCTAATCATCTCTTCATGAAGCGCAGAAGCAAAGAGATCGGCTTGTATCAGCTGATCGGCATGTCTAAGCCGCTTATCATTAGATTGCTCGGCTTGGAAAATATTATTTTATGGACGCTGGCGGCAGGTGTTGGCGTTGGACTGGGCTATCTCAGCTCTCGCCTGTTCGCTTTAATTCTAATGCGTTTATTGGAGCAGCAGGTCGTCGTATCGCTTACCTTCTCGATGCAGGCGCTTAAGCAATCGCTGCTGTTGTGCGCGGTATTGCTGCTTATCGTCATTGCGCAGTCGATATTGAAAATTCGCCGCGTATCCTTGCTTTCGCTTTTCAATGCGAGCAAGCAGGCGGATGAGCGCGTGAAGCGCTTCAGCGGCTTCGGCATGGTGCTCGGTTTTATCGGTATTGTCGCGATCGTCTACGGTTATTACTTGTCTACCAAGCTTTTCGACCTTGAAAATGCAACGGTAACTACGCTGGTTATGCGTATGATTATTATTTTGGCTGCAACAATTGGAGGAACATTCTTCTTATTTCGCTTCTCTGTTACTTTCGTGCTCAACCTGCTAAGGCTGCGGAAAAAAGGGCATCTGTCGATTACGGACGTGCTTGCTCTTACGCCGATTATGCATCGGATGAAGGGCAGTGCCAAATCGCTTACACTGATTACCGTACTGACAGCGGTGGCGCTATCCGTGCTGTCCTTGTCCTACATTGCTTACTACTCATCAGCATCCAGCGCGAAACAGGGTGTGCCTAATGATTATATGCTGCTGAACGGCCATGGAGTAACAGCCTTCACGGAAAAGCTGGAAGAGAACAATATCGCGTACAAGTCGATCACATTTCCGATTATTCAGGCAAGTGTAGATATCGCGAAGCTTCTGTCCGGAAATCTTGCTGACAGCGGTATGCTGAATACGGACGCGCAGACGGAAATTATATCGCTGAGCACTTATAATCAAGTGAATGCTGATTTTAAGCTGCTGGAAGGCGAAGGAGCAATCGTTAATTATCGCGGTCTGCTTGCTGAATTATTGCCTATGACGAGCAATCGTCCTGCACTTGTGAGAACCGATGAGTGGGAAGAGGAGCTCCAGATTGTATCCATTAGTAAAGATAGCGTGCTCTCGACAGACAATATGAGCGCTGTCGTTATCGTAACTGATGCGATGTATGAACGCATTAAAGCAAGCATCGATCAGACGAAGTACAGATGGCATGAGCAGACAGGCATTGATCTCTTGGATAAGAAGCAGGACCTGAAGCGCGCCGAGGAGCTCTACGTTGAAGCGGGCGGCGATAGGGTGCCAATGAACAACTCGTCCTCAGGCCAAGTACATTATTTCCAGAACATGTCACAGGAACAGATGCGCCAATTCAATATCGAATCGATGGGCGTTATTATATTCGTAACCGCGTTTCTTGGCTTAGCGTTTCTTCTCGCGACGGGCAGCATTCTCTACTTTAAGCAAATGTCCGAGGCGGAGGATGAGGTGGATTCCTATACAACACTGCGCAAAATCGGCTTCTCTACCTCCGATCTCATGAAAGGCATCTATATGAAGCAATTGTTCAATTTCGGAATTCCGCTGCTCATCGGCCTTGCGCACAGCTTCTTCGCTGTCAAGTCGGGCTGGCTGCTGTTCGGTACCGAGCTGGCAACTCCGCTCATGATTACGATGGGCATCTATATTGTGCTGTATTCGGTATTCGCGTTGCTGACGATCCGCTATTATAAGGGAATCATCCGGGCATCGTTGTAGCCGATTCATTGCCGAAAGGCTATGCCTCCCAGGTGCTCTCGCCAGCTATGGACGACTTTAACACTTGACGGATCGGCCAGCCTTTAATATGATGGTATAAATTCATACCGATGCTTATCGGAAGAGGTTCATAGCTGACACCCTCTATAAAAAACTATGGATAGTTGGACACGAAGCCATGTCACGATCAGCGACATGGCTTTTATTTTTTCTATTATCCCTGTTTTTTTGTGCGTTGAAGCGAAGCCCTCCCCGATTTGACGTCGGATCTATTCTAAGGAGGGCTTTTTATTATGTCTGGAAGAAGCTATGAGGAAGGGCTGCAGGATTTAACGCTGCTTGGCAATCAAAATACAAAATACGCCTATGAATATGCGCCGGAGGTGCTGGAGGCTGTCGATAATCTGCATGTGAATCGCGACTTCTTCGTGAAGTTTAACTGTCCGGAATTTACGAGCCTATGTCCGATGACGGGGCAGCCTGATTTTGCCACCATGTATATTTCGTATATCCCAGACAAAAAGCTGGTGGAGAGCAAGGCGCTTAAGCTGTATCTGTTCAGCTTTAGAAATCATGGCGACTTCCATGAGGATTGCGTCAATATCATTATGTATGATCTCATTAAGCTGCTAGAGCCAAGATATATCGAGGTTTGGGGGAAATTCACGCCGCGCGGCGGATTGTCGATCGATCCTTGGTGCAACTATGGCAGACCAGGCACGAAATACGAGGAAATGGCCCAGTTCCGCCTAATGAACCATGATCTCTACCCAGAGAGAATAGACAATCGATAGGAGCGTTAACTAGTCATGCTATTATACTTGAATGGAATTTTTGTCGGACTGCTGATCCTGGCCAATATTTTGGCAGTTAAGCTGTTTCAGATTGGCGAGTGGGTGACGCTTCCGGCTGCTGTTATCGTGTACATGTTCAGCTATCCGCTTATTGATGTCATCGTAGAGACTTACGGAAGAAAGGAAGCGCAGCGCACGGTGCGGGCCGGCTTCATTATGCAAATATTAGCACTCCTATTTATTGCCATTGCAATCGGTCTTCCAGCGGCTCCGATGTTCGAGCAACAGTCGTCATTCGAGACGATACTCGGAGGCAGCTTCCGTGTCATCGTAGCAAGCTTGATCTCATATTTCATCAGCCAGAACCTGGATGTGTACGTCTTTAACCGCATGAAGAAAAAGTACGGCGATAAGAAGCTATGGCTGCGCAACAATACTGCAGTCATGCTTAGCCAGCTGATTGACACGTCGATCTTTATTACGATAGCGTTCTACGGCACGGTGCCGCTTTCGGTACTTGGCACGCTCATTGTTACGCAATATTTATTTAAATTTGTGGCATCAATCTGCACCACGCCGCTTGTCTATGGTCTTGTATTTTTCGTTAGAAAGCAGGAAGGCAAGCTTGCAGCTCAATCTTAAACGCTATAAAGTTTGAACAAATCGCTCTTTTCATAGTCGGCGGAGCCCCGCTGCTTATGAGAGGAGCGTTTTTTTGTCATGAAAATAGTGCTCTACAAGTGTAGGCTGCTGCAGACGCAGTCCTGGCAACTCCGTAATATCGAATTGTAAATACAAATATCCTCTCATTGTTCGAGACGGGCCGCAGCGATACAATTTGCGTATTAACAGCTTTCGCAAGCTGCAACACAGATCTGAAGCGGGCTGCAGACGGAGCCCGCCTACTATGAAAGGGGCAATAAATATGAGCAATAGAGTGCAGCAAGTTCGTCTGTCTCCGCCGGTATCGCTTGGAGAGCCAGTAACAGTACGCATTGGACAAGCGGCCGCATTTCTGCAAAGAGAGGATGGAGCAACCGAGCTATACATGGTGTCCAACGGTTCTCCAGCTGTGTTTTATACAGTTGAACTGCCTTCCGGCCGTGTCGCTTTTCAATATGAAATTTCGGGTGCTCATGCCGTATGGGGGATGACAACGCTTCACAATGTTGTTTACTTTTGCGCTACCGACGATGGCATTCTTTATCGCTACTTGCCGGAAGAACGTCGTGTAGAGTTGGTGGGGGACTTCCCGTCTGGATCATTCGTATGGGATATGGCGGCATCGGCTGATGGCAAGGTGTATGGCGCAACTTACCCCGAAGCACAGCTGTTTGAGTATGACCCGCAGCTTAATCAGTTTCGGGATCTGGGACAAATGTCATCGGATCAGCATTATGTGCGCGGCACCGCTTCGGTAGGTGACTATTTATTCGCAGGCATTGGCAGCGAGATTCATTTCATGCAATATGATCGGCGCACCGGAGAGAAGAAAGAGCTGATCGTGGAGGGCTACACCGGAGAGAAGGGCTTTATAAGCCGTATTTTTCCTTCCTCTAGAAAAAATCTGCTTTTCTTGTTCGCGGGCGGAACGAACGCTCTTCTATATGATTATAAGCAGCAGATTATCGTCGACCAGTTTAAAGCGAATAGCTATATCAGTCAGCCTTCTCCATATACAGGCGAGCATATTTTTGTGGCAGGGCCTGAGCTATATACCTATTGCTTGGAATCTCATAAAGCGTCCAAGCTATGTGATCTGCCGGTGTATGAAGGCGAGCTTTTAATTAAAAGCATGAAATGGCTGAAGGAGAACGATGGCAGCTATTCGCTTGCAATCGTGTCTACAAATATGGATGTCGTTCTTTATCGTCCAAGCGATAACAGCTGCATAGAATGCCCAATCGATATCCCAGCAACCCCTGTAGCGATTCAGTCGCTGGAGTGGGATGGGAAAGACAAGCTGTATCTTGGCGGTTATCATCGCGGACTGGCTGTCTATGATACGAAAAAGCAGCAGGTAGAGCTCAGCTTAAAGACCTTTCCGCAGATTGAAGGGATCGGATTTGATGGAGATGTCGTTTATTTCGGTACGTATACAAAGGCGAATATTTACAGGTACGATCCTTCTATAGAGGAGCGACCGTCCTATCTGTTCCAAGTTGGGCACCATCAAGACCGTCCGTTTGCAGTTCGATCCGGGGATCGTAAAGTGTTTTTTGGCACCATTGCCGATTATGGTCTGCTTACTGGCGCATTAGCGATGTACGATACCGTTACGGGCAAGCATGAAACCTATCCGAACGTGGTTCCAAATCAGAGCATTATTGGACTAGCTTACCGCGACGGGCTTATTTATGGTGGAACGACCAACTGGGGCGGATTAGGCATCGAGGCCATTGAGACAGAGGCGAAGCTGTTCGTATGGGACGTAGAGAAGCGGGAGCTGCTTCACAGCTTTACCCCGGATATTCCAGGCATAGATATACAGCCGCGCATGATTGGCGAATTGCGATTTGGTCCTGACGGCCTGTTGTGGGGTGCGGCAGATGGAACCATATTTGCGATAGATGCGATTTCGCTTAAGGTCGTGAAGAGCAAGCTTATATTCCCAAGCGAATATAGCACCACGCATTTACGTCCGTATTTCCTAAGATGGAGTCCCGACGGCCTGCTGTTCGCAGCACTCGCTAGAAAGCTGGTTGTTATCGACCCGGACACACTGGAGCACGCTGTTCTAGAAGAAGAGCTGCTGCCGTTAATGACTCTCGGGCCTGAAGGACATGTCTACTACAATGATGATTCACAGCTTATGATACGAAAAAGACTGACCTAGCATGGTATGGAATAAAGCTTGTCTCAATCCTTTTAGTGAGCAGAATAATCGTAATATTGATATAGTAGATCAAAATATTGTCTCATTGTTTGACTGGAACAAAAGCGCTTACAATTAAGACAGTACAAAGGAGGTGCCCGACATGATAACACAAAACTCAACAACAGCTGTACCTAAAGCACTCCAGGAACCAAAATCTGGCGGTCTGATGAAATTTATTCTGCGGAACAAAGCATTGTATATTATGCTCATTCCGGGGTTGCTGTATTTTCTTGTTTTTAAATATTTTCCGCTGGCTGGCAGTGTAATCGCCTTTCAGGACTTTAATATTTTTAAAGGATTTTGGGGCAGTGATTGGGTAGGTCTTAAATGGTTCGAACAGTTTTTATCTTACCCTAACCTTCTACGATTGCTTAAGAACACGCTGATTATAAGCTTATACCAGATTGTATTCACATTCCCGGCACCCATCCTATTGGCGATATTACTGAATGAACTCAGAATGCAGCGCTTTAAGCGCGTCGTTCAGACGATTGTATACTTGCCGCACTTCCTGTCATGGACAATTGTATTCGGCTTTGTATATATGCTTCTATCCGTTCAAACTGGGTTTGTTAACCAAGCAATTGAAGCATTGGGCGGCGATCCTGTTAACTTCCTGCAGAAGGCTGAATATTTCCGTACGATCATTATTTCCAGCGGTATTTGGAAGGAAATGGGATGGAGCGCGATTATTTTCCTCGCAGCTATTGCCGGTATTAGTCCTGCCTTATATGAAGCGGCAAAGATTGACGGAGCAAGCCGGTTCAAGCAGTTCATTCACATTACGCTCCCAGGTATGCTGCCTGCGATTATGATTTTGCTGCTGCTCAAAATAGGACATATTCTTGATCTCGGCTTCGAGCAAATCTACTTATTTCTGAATCCGCTGACGCTGAGTAGCGGTGACGTTCTCGATACTTACGCTTATCGGGTAGGTATTCTTGGCGGCAAATACAGCTTGACTACAGCGATTGGGCTATTCAAGTCTATTATCGGTCTGTTGCTGCTCGTAGTCGCGAACCGCGCCAGCAAAGCAACTACTGGCGAAGGTCTATACTAGGAGGGCGACGTCATGAAAATCAAACAATCCTTAGGGGAACGCATCTTCGATCTATTCAATATCCTCCTTCTATTGCTGACATGCGCAGCGGTTCTGCTGCCTTTGATTCATGTAATAGCCGGATCGCTAAGTACGACGAACGCGCTCATTCACTCGGAGGTTATGTTCTGGCCTGTAGGCTTTAACTTTGACAACTATGTGCTCGTATTCCAGAATGAAACGTTCTGGCGCGCATTTGGCATTACGGTATTCGTTGTTGTTGTCGGCACAGTTATTAATATGGCATTTACGATTTTTACAGGCTATCCGTTGTCCAAATCGTACTTGAAAGGCCGTCAGGGCATTATGCTGTTCATTATTTTCACAATGATTTTCCAAGCGCCGATGATTCCAGCCTATCTGCTTGTTAAAGAGCTCGGGATGATGAACTCCTTATGGGCGCTCATTATTCCGGGAGCATTAAGCGCCTTTAATATGATTCTATGCATCACCTTTTTCCGGGGACTGCCGGAGGAGTTGTTCGAAGCTGCTCGAGTTGACGGGATGAGCGAATACAACATTGTAACGAAGATCGCGCTGCCGCTTTCACTGCCGATCATTGTAACGTTAACCTTGTTCTACTCCGTAGCTCACTGGAACAACTATTACTCAGCGCTGCTTTATATTAATGACGCAGACCTTCGTCCGCTTCAGCTGTACCTTTACAATCTGCTTGCACAATATGACACGAGTGATTCGCAGTCCTATATGACTTCTACAGTAACTTGGGACGTATCGCCGCAGGGCTTGCAGATGGCGACGATCATTGTTGCGACAGTTCCGATCCTGCTTGTCTATCCATTTGTTCAAAAGCATTTCATCAAGGGCGCTATGCTAGGCTCGCTCAAAGAGTAGTCTTCCATTCGTTGTCAATGATTCACTGACATAAACAAAATTAAAAAGGGAGGAACAAAAATGAAAAACAAGAGAAAATGGATTAGTACATTAATCATCGCAACAATGCTTACGGTCGTTGGTTGTTCTGGCAACAATGCGCCATCTAACTCATCTGCACCGAGTGCGCCGCCTGCTACGAATTCAAGCAGTGAAAACCCAAGCGCGCCAGCAGTGAAACCAACCATTTCGATTTATACGACAGACTTTGGCAAGGCAGTGCCAAGCGGTGATTTAATGAAAGATCCAACCATTGCATATATGGCAGAAAAATCAGGCGTTATCCCTAATATTACCTATCTTTCCAATTCCAATTACGCTGACCAACTAAGACTTAAATTTGCAGCTTCCGAGTTCCCGGATGTTTATATGGGCTTTGGTCTGACGCAAGGCGACGGCGCCGTGGAAAATGGACTGGTATTGCCGCTGAACGATCTAATCGAAGAGCATGGACCGAACTTGAAAGCTAACATCCCGCAATATGCTTGGGACGCTGTGACGATTAACGGCGAAATTATGGCGATCCCAGAGCCAAGCAACACGCCTTCATCCCGTCTGTTCTTTGTGCGCAAGGACTGGATGGAAGCTGTAGGCATTACGAAAACTCCTGAGACATCGGATGAGCTTCTGGAAATGTTCCGCGCATTCCGCGATGGAGACCCTAACCAGAACGATCAAAAGGATGAAATTGCATTTACAATGCGTGAGAAATTCTCATGGGTTGGCGATATGATTTGGGGCATGTGGGGCATTTCTCCATATGAGGGTATTGAGCTGGACGGAGAGGTAGTGCCTGGCTTTCTTCATCCGAACATGAAAAAAGGTCTTGAGTTCATGCAAACGCTGTATAAAGAAGGCTTGCTCGACTCTGAGTTCCTTGTAAACTCCGGCGCGATCTGGAAGCAAAAGATTACATCGGGCGTGGCGGGCACATTCGGCAATATGCCGACTGCAGCATATACGTATCAAAAGGAAATTTCTGATGCCCTTCCAGGCGTGGCAGTAGATTTGATCGCGATTCCGACACCTCGCGGCACTGGCTATGATGGTCCGATCGGGTCGGTTAACTTCCCGGTTAACAAGTCGTATATGGTTATGAAGTCTGCTAAAGATCCAGTTGCTGTTATTAAGTACTTCGACTGGCTGTTCTCTGAAGAAGGTCAAATCTTCTCTGAAATCGGTGTTGAAGGTATTAACTATGCGGAAGAAGGCGGGAACTACTTCTATAAAGCGAATTCCGAGAAAGAGCAGCAAACAGAATGGCGTGAAGCGTTCAGGATGCATGCTTACAACGAAACAGCATTCAATGCGAAGTTCTCTGGTCAGGAACGTGAAAAAATGCAATCGGCTATCGATATATCCAATAAAGAAGGACTTACAAGCTTGACAATGGGTATGCCGGCAGTTAGTCAAAATCTGTTCAATCTGTACTATGAATTCCATGAGCCAGCAGCACGCATTATCGTAGAGGGTCTGAATGTTGATGAAGTATGGGATAAATTCACTGCTGGATGGCGCGCGCAAGGCGGCCAAGAGCTGATTGACGAAATGACCACTTGGGTGAATGAAAACAAGAAATAATTATCGCTAGCTGATGTATAGAGAAGAAGGGCTCTCCGTGAGTCCCTTCTTTTCGTTCATTTTCGTTTAGGGCGTAATCGTCGTGTGCTACAATGAAATCTATTAAAGCGCAGCCAGGAGTCGAACCATGAAGCATATCGTTGAATTGATTAGAAGCAAAATGAAATGGAAGCTGATCCTTGTCATATCGACGCTTATGCTGTTTGTCGTGAGCTTTCTCGGGACGGTCAGTTATTGGCAAACCTCTAAAATCATAAAAGACGACGTCGAACGTCTCAGCAATCAAGTGCTAAAGCAGGCCAATCTTAACTTAGCCAGACATTTTACAGGCTATTCAAAAGGCTTTCTGTCGATGTCCTTCTCCGCTGAGATTGAGAAATGGCTTCAGGTAAGGAAGGATAACCGAGTTGATTCATTTATTGTTTTCCAAGAAATGCGAGACACCTATATCGCGCCTTATATGTATCAATATCCCGAGGTCATCTCAGTAACTTTATACAACGCCAACGGCAATGAAATTAATTATTCAATGAAGTATGGTTATAGACTGGACTATAGCTTTGAAAACGCCGGACTTGAGTCTTTCATGGAGCATGATTACATGGTAGATGTACGTTGGTCTAATGATTACTATTTCGAAGGAAAACCGATCGAGCTGCCTGTCATTACGCTTACGAAGAAGGTTCGATTTGGCTCAGATACAGGCTATATTAAAAGCGACATCGATTTAAACGCGGCGCTGCAAATTATCAATGAACTGGAAATTGGCAACAACGGCTATGGGTTTATCACGAATGGCGATGGAAAGATTATCGCTCATCCGGATAAATCGCTCATTACAAGCTATATTTCCGATGCTTATTTTGATGAGGTTAATAATCGCACGAGCGGAAGCTTTTTCCGCAAAGAGTCTAATGAAATTATTTTGTTTCGATCCATCGATTACTTCGATTGGAAGACAGTTATTGTCGTGCCGTACAACGAGTTCACAAGCAGTATTTATTTTATAGGGAAATTTACGATTGTAATTGCTGCCGCCGCTTTAATGCTCTCCATACTTATAGCTGTAGCTATCTCGTCCTCCTTTACTAAACGAATTGCTAAGCTGCGCAGAATGATTAAAAGCACGGCGCGCGGCAAGCTGGACGTTAGCGTGGATATTGGCGGGAACGATGAGGTTGCAGAGCTAGGCAATGCGTATAATGTCATGCTGGAGGACTTGAACAACACGGTTAATGAATTGGCGGAATCGAAGGTAGCCGGCCAGAAGGCGGTGTTGTCGGCGCTGCAATCGCAAATCGATTCTCATTTTTTATACAACACGCTGGAATCTATTAATTCCCTTGCATCGCTGGAGGGACATACGCAGATAGAGCAGACGACTATTGCGCTTGCGAAGATGCTGCGATATACGTCGGAGTATAAAAGCACGGTTGTGCCGGTTGAGCAGGAACTGGGGCATTTAAGCAATTATTTGGACATTATGAAGGTGCGTATGGGGGATGAATTTGAGTATGAGCTGACGGTCGAAGATGAAGATGGGGCCATGTCCAGCTATTGCTTAAAGGCGATTCTGCAGCCGATTGTTGAGAACAGCATCAAGCATGCTAATGTGCAAATGGATGTTCCGTTGAGGGTAAAGATTGACGTGTCGCTTATTAATAAAGAGGATAATTCGTATATTATGATGAGGATTGTTGATAACGGCAGCGGCTTTACGAAGGAGAAGCTAGGTTGGTTCACTAGTCAGCTTCAACAGATCACGCTATCTCCTCTGCATCATCAGTTCAACAATATTGGCTTGCTTAATATTCATTTTCGTCTGCAGATGTATTATTACAATGATCCTTACGCAGGCATTTCCCTTAACAATTTAGAGCGTGAGGGCGGAGCGGAAGCGATCGTCATGATGCCGTTTCAGTCGCAAGTCATGCAGGAGGTAAGTGCTGATGTTTTATAGCGCAATAATTGTTGATGATGAGCATCTTATTCGTTCCAGTCTATCCAAAAAAATAAATGACTTCGGAGCAGTCTTGGCGGCTGGAACAGCTGCAAACGGCATGAAGTGCTTAGAATGGCTTAAGGAGTGGCATGCCGATATATGTATTACGGATGTGCGGATGCCGCATATGGATGGACTGGAGCTGCTTCGCCGCTTGAATGCGGAATATCCGTGGATCGTTTTTATTGTCGTATCCAGCTATGAGGACTTTAGTTACGTGCGAACGAGCCTGCAGCTGAATGCTGTTGATTATGTGATGAAACCGGTGGATCAACGCGTGTTGAATGAGGCGTTAACGGCAGCAGTCAATAAGCTGGAGCGCAGCAGAAGGCTGGAGGCGCTGTCGATCGTCATGAAGAAGTTGCCTTATCATGAAGATCTTTTGCAGAACTGGGCGGAAATGATTCAAACGCTTCAAATGGAGCGGACGCATATGCTTGTCGTTGATACGCTCCTTATGCTCGAGCAGTGGGCTGGCGAGCAGTATCATCTATTGAATGAGCTTGCCGTTGTCTGGCTTGAGCTTGTGCTTGAGCGAATTAAGAAGGATAAAGCAATTGTTGATCTGCCCGCCAATGGGTTGGCAGGCTTGGAGAAGAAGCCGATTCCGATGAGTCAGAAGAGGCTGTTCTTCCGTATCGTTGCGGTCGGTCGCTTGGAGTATGGCGTGCAGCAAATTTTTGAAGTAATGAGGTCGATTAAAGCGCAAGCGCTACACCCAAGCGTTGAGGCCGTCAAACAATATTTGCACCAGCATTATGCGGAGAAGATCAATCTGCAGGACATAGCCGAGGCGGTAGCGATGAGTAAAACCTATCTTGCGAATCTATTCAAGCAGGAGACGGGAACGACGATATGGAACCGCCTCGTTGAAATACGAATGCAACATGCAAGAGAGCTTCTGCTGAACAGCTCATTGAAGAGCTATGAGATTGCATTGCGGGTAGGGTACGAGAACAGCATTCATTTCTCGAAGCTGTTCAAAGAGCAGTACGGCCTTAATCCGATGGAGTATAAAAAGAGAATGCAAGGTTAGACAACGATAAGCGGCGGATAAAAGAAACAGCGGGAAGCAAGGAATATGCTTGTATTGCCGCTGTTTCTTTGCGTGGCGATTAGGTGATACTATTCCATGTTGGGCAGCTTTAGCTCAAGAACATGATCGAAACACTGCCGAACAGTCGACCAGCCAACCAGACGAACAACAGAACAACAGAACAACAGAACAACAGAACAACAGAACAACAGAACAACAGAACAACCAAACAACCAAACAACCAAACAACAGAACAACTGAATAGTATCTTCCAACGGAGATTTCTACCCTTACACAAAATGCGAACTAGCTTTGGAGGGGTCCAAGGGTAATCCCTACCGTTAAAAACGGGGGAATGTGGCTGCTTAACTGCGATTGAACAATATAGGGGAAGGTTTTTCTCTTAAACGGTCATTCTATTCATCTCCTACATTTTTAAAGGTAGCTTTTACCGCTAGCCCTCGAAACAGCTGGCCAAACCAATTTCTTATTTCTGCTGTACATAAACAAACAAATAGCATATACTTTACTAAAAGTAACTAACTATTATAAAGTTATATCAATTTGTATAGTAAATATCAATCTAGTTGAAGGGAAGAAGCGGATAATGGAGAAGCAGTTTTTTCAAGAACCGAACGTATATGTTGGAGAAGTTAGCATTAAGGTGACGGATCTTAATAGGTCGATCGAGTTTTATGAACAAATTATTGGATTGAGAGTGCTTGAACGATTGGATGGTAAAGCGTCGCTTACGGCAGATGGAACAACAGCACTGGTGACGCTGGAGCAGCCGAACGGTGTGATGCCAAAAGCCGGTCGTGCAGCAGGGCTGTATCATTTTGCGATACTATTGCCTTCACGAGCGGATTTTTCCGTATTCCTCAGACATTTGCTGGAGACGGGTTATCGTTTCGGCGCCTCTGATCACTATGTGAGTGAGGCTCTTTACATTCAAGACCCCGATGATAACGGCATCGAGATTTATACTGACCGGCCTTCCGCGAAGTGGAACTGGAAGGATAGCTTGGTGGATATGGCTACTGTGCAGCTGGATGGTCAGAGCGTACTCGCTGAAAGTGATGCGCCTTGGAAAGGCATGCCTGCAGGGACCATTATGGGGCATATTCATTTGCATGTTGGAGATGTGGATAAAGCGCAAAGGTTTTATAACGAGGGGCTGGGCTTCAAAACAGTCGCTTATTATCCGCAGGCAGCCTTTATGTCCACAGGCGGCTATCATCATCATATTGCAGTCAATACTTGGCAAGGCGTTGGAGCTCCTGCGCCGGCTAAGCTCACGGCAGGCTTAAGCTGGTATACACTGGTATTTCCGAATGAGTCCACGAGAGAAAATGCTGTTGCTCAGCTGGAAAGCATCGGCGCAGCAGTCGCCAAGGACGGCGATTGGTACACAACCAGTGATCCGTCCGGCAATGTTATTCGATTAATCGTTTAATCGCTTGCCGATATAGAGGGCAGTATGACAAAATAGATACAAGCAGCATCTGCACAGGCAAGGCTAACTACAGCAACATCAAGAATGCTCGCATGGTGCAGCGCTTAACAGTTGATGGTTAATAGGAGGATGAATTCATTGGCAGTAGAGAAGCAAATCATACAGACGACGGGAGCTCCTAAGGCGATTGGGCCTTATTCGCAGGGCGTTCAAATCGGCAGCCTGTTGTTCACTTCAGGACAGCTGGGCATGCACCCTGAGACAGGCGAGTTTCCAAGCACAGTTGAGGAGCAAGCGAAGCAATCGCTTCTGAATGTGAAAGCAATCATTGAAGCGGCGGGCGGTACTATGGGCAATGTTGTAAAGACGACCGTATTTCTGAAGGATATGAATGACTTCCAAGCCGTTAATGGAGTGTACAGCCAGTTTTTTACGGAGCCGTATCCGGCACGCAGCGCGGTTGAGGTAGCCCGTTTGCCGAAGGACGGTCTTGTGGAGATTGAAGTTATCGTTCAGCTGTAGCAATCTTATACCGTATAAAAGCTCGCTCTCACTGCGGATATCCGCTTGAGGAGCGAGCTTTTGTGATTTGAGCTGCATTATGATGATAAGTATCAGGCTTAGTATATAACTTGAGATGAAAGGAGCACTATGGTTGATAGTTTGAATTTCAAGCGTACCGCTTAATCAGCAGCGGTTCAATCTGCTCCAGTGGCATCGGCTTGTAGTAGTAGTAGCCTTGTATGCTCGTGCAATTATGTGTAACTAAGAAGTCCAGCTGCTCTTGGGTTTCTACGCCCTCTGCGATTACGATCAGCTCCAGCTGGTTCGCGATAAGAAGCATTGCTTTGATGATAGCTTCATCTTTATTATCATTGGCGATGCCATTGACGAAAGAACGGTCAATTTTGATTTTATCAATAGGCAGCTTCTTCAAATAGCTAAGCGATGAGTAATGGGTGCCGAAATCATCAATGGATATTTGAAAGCCCATCGCGCGAAGCTCGAGCAGCTTCTGCTGCATATCATCCCGCAGCGCCATATTTTCAGTAATTTCGAGCTCTATGTATTTCGGGTCAAGCTTAAATTGCGATATGATAGATGTGATGCGCTGGTTTATATTTCTTTGCAGCAGCTGTCTCGCTGACAGATTGACTGCGATTTTTATCGGCGGAATGCCTTTCGCCTGCCAGGCTTGGCTTTGCGCGCACACCAGTTCCAATACTCGTTCGCCTAAGGGGACGATCAGTCCCGTTTTCTCGGCTATAGGAATGAATTGGTTCGGAGGAATCAATCCTTTAACGGGGTGCTGCCAACGAACAAGCGCCTCAAGCCCAGTTATTTGTCCGCTTAGCGCATCGATCTGCGGCTGGTAATGAATGAAAAATTCATTGTGATCGAGTGCATGACGAAGGTCATTCATAGTCTCCATCATATCCTTTGAATCCGAGCCCAAGCTATGCTCATAAAGCAAGACTTGATCCTTGCCGCTTTCTTTAATATGTGCGATGACTGCGTCGACATTTCTTAGCAACGTATCGACCTCGACGCCATGCTCAGGATATAGCGCAACGCCTATGCTGACCATGACATACTGTTCCGTTTCTTTAGCCGGAAACGGCTCCGCAAAAGTTTTATAAATACGCTGCGCGATTTCTCGAACAGTTGACATATCAATAATAGCTGACAGTATAAAGGCAAACTTATCCCCGTTCAATCTTGCAATTGTATCCACCGTCGGAAGGCGGTCGGCCAATCTTTTGCCAACCTCATTCAGCAGCTGGTCCCCATAATAATGCCCGATTGTATCATTAATCAGCTTGAAATTATCAATATCCAAATAAATGACAGCAATCGATAGGTCGCTATGCTTATATTGAGAAATAAGCTTCTCCAGTCGTTCATTAAAGTAGGTTCGATTATAAAGACCGGTTAGCGCATCGTGATAAGCCATATGCCGTAAGGTTTGTTCTTTGCTCTCCAGCAGCTCCAATTGATTGCGAAGCTCCTTCTCAGTCTTTGTTAGATCAAGATAGGTTGCAGCCAGCTGGTTGTTCGCATGCTCCAAATTAGTGGTTCGTTCCTCGACAAGTGTTTCTAGCATACGCTTCTTGTTCATCTGGATGTACATAAAATACAGAGCTAACAATAATAAAAGCAAACAGCTCAGGCTGGTGACAGCCAGCTTGCTATGTATCGAATTTCGCATGTCCCTAGTCGGTACAGCAGCCATTTCCCAGTAGCCGTCAGCCAGCTCGATCTTCTGGATTAGCTGCGGATCGCTAAATTGGGAAGCGTCACCCATCAAATACTGTCCCTCTGCCCTAAGAGCTATACGATTATTGTTTAATCCCAGTCTGCCTTCCTTCAACAGGGAAGGAACATCGATAATAACTCCGGTAAACCCCCAAAACTGATCATGATAATCGATCGTCTGAAGCGCTATAAGAACGAGGCTGCCATGCTTGAGTGTAACGGGTCCAAGCAGCACTGGGTGATTCGTATTAAGAGCGCGCTGTGCTGTGCTGAAGACTGGTTCACTTATCGTACTGAAAATGTCTGTCCCAACGGAGCTCTCAGTGCCTTCGCGGGGATGGATATAATTTAATTTTCCATCGGGAAGGACGGATAAATAGCGTATGCCATTCGTATTCTGAAGAAACCTAGTTACAAAGGTATGGAAAGTATCTTCGCTGAGTTCCCCATGCTCCTCCAGCTGACTTGTTACGAATGCGGCCAGTCCTTCGGACATGAGAACCCTGGAATTAATAATAGAGGAAAAATTCGCTGCGTCGACATGCAGTTCGGCAGCCACATCGTTATTCATCCGATCAACTAGAACGTTATTATAATGAAACAATAAAAGAGTAGAACCTATAATAAAAAAAACTGCCACACTCAGCAGCGTCATCCATATCCGCGCAAGCGTCAAATCATGCTTGGTGTTCCACTCAGACTTTGAAGACATGTACAGCTTCCTCCACTAAGATGTAATTGGTCGATGTATACTCTATTATAAACATTTGGATGATAGGATAAAAGTTATAATTTAGGGGATTGAGAAATAGGTATATATCTAGTTTACAACTTGTAAGAAAAGTTGACATTATCAATAAATACGGCATATAATTGCGTAAATGTACACAAGATGTACACTAGAAAATGATGGGTGATAGCTTGTGGCCATCTAGTTTTAACTAGTACATACTTGCATAGGAGTGATAGTGTGAATGTAGAGCTGATGGATTTACGTACCAAAGTAGGGCAACTGTTTACTTTTTCAGCATTTGGACCAACGCTTGATGCCGACACTCGGAGAATGATTACCGAACTGAAGGCTGGCGGATTATTTTTACCTACTGGCGGCCTGCAAGAGCCGGAGCAGGTGCATCGTTTAACGAAGGAGATGCAGCAGACATCATTAGAGAATGGAAGCGGCTTGCCATTGTTTATAACGGCTGACTTTGTTGCTGGAGCAGGATGCAAGCTGCGGTCCGGGGCTGTACATTTCCCTAAGAACCGTGCAATCGGCGCAGGCGGAGATGAAAGGCTTGCTTATGAAAGCGGTAAAATTACAGCTGAAGAATCATTGGCAATGGGCGTTAACTTCAATTACAGTCCGGTTGTGGACATTAATAATAACCCGCATAACCCGGTCATTGGCATGCACTCCTTTGGCGAGGATAAAGAAACCGTATCAACTTTAGCAAACGCTGTCATTCGCGGATATCAGGAGCATGGCATGATTGCAACAGCCAAGCATTTTCCAGGGCATGGCGATACAAGCGTGGATTCTCATGAGGATTTGCCTGTGCTGCCATTTGACCGCGAGCGTCTGGACAGCTTCGAGCTTGTTCCTTTTAAGGAAGCGATTTCAGCAGGAGTAGATGCGATAATGGTTGGTCATATCGCTGTGCCGGCGCTTGACCCGACGCTTACTCCGGCTTCACTTTCCTATGAGCTTGTAACGAAGCTGCTTAGGGAAGAGCTGCAATTTAAAGGTTTAATCGTTACTGACGGACTTTCTATGAAGGGCGTAATGAACAAATATTCGATGGAAGAAGCGTGTGTGCTCAGCCTGCTTGCAGGAACGGATATTTTACTGGCGACTACTAGCTCCTATGAAGAATCAGCATCCGTCTTAGAGGCAGTCATAGCTGCCGTTGAATCGGGACGAATATCGGAAGCGCGAATTGACGAATCCGTTAAGCGCATTATGGAGATGAAAAAGAAGTACGGCTTGCTGCCGGAGGCGTTTCAGCAGCTAGGGTACAACGAGAGCAACTTCAATAAGCCGTCCTCTATTGAGGCCGATAAAGCTTTGGCATGGAGCGCGGCTACGCCAATTAACGGACTGACAGAAGGAGCACTTAGCCAACACGGAGGTCAAAAGTGGCTTGTCCTCTATGATAAGGGCTCTTCAGGCTTTGCCGAAGCTATCCTTCGGATGGAGGGTATGCAAGGGCAGGAGACGGACACCTATGAAGGGCTGCTGCAGCTTGTCGCAGATGCGCCTGCCGGCAGCAATATTATTATGGCGTCCTCTCACAACAAGCGGATTGATACCAGCTATCTGAAGCAGCTCGATGAGAAGCTTGCTTTATTTGAGAATGCGGTTTGGGTTCATTTTGGATCAAAGTACGATATGGACCATGTTTCGGCCAAAGGGCTGCTGCTGTATGATCGAGCACCTTCACTTCAAGCGGCAGCCGTCAACTACTTAATAGGAAGCAACGGGGGAGAGCAATGAGAGAACTTCAAGCGGATTTGGTCATTGTAGGCGGAGGCACGGGAGGCTGCGCTGCGGCGCTGGCTGCATGCCGATTGGGCAAAAAAGTGATTATGACAGAGGAATGCGACTGGATCGGAGGACAGTTGACCTCGCAGGCAGTGCCGCCTGACGAGCATCAATGGATAGAATCGTATGGCTGCACGCGCAGCTACAGGCAATATCGCAATCATGTGCGTCAATATTACAAAACCTATTTTCCTTTAACGGAAAATGCGAAGCATCAAGCCCTATTCAATCCTGGCAATGCCATAGTAAGCCGAATTAGCCATGAGCCGCGTGCTGCCTATGCAGTGCTTAAAGGCATGCTTGCTCCTTATGAGCACAGCGGCAGATTGACGATATTAACACGGGCTGTTATCGAGAGCTGTGAGCGTGAAGGAGATGCAGTGAAGTCTGCGGTTGTGAAAATGACGGATGAGGACGAGCGCATTCAACTGGCTGCTCCATATTTTCTGGACGCGACGGAATGCGGCGATATGCTGCCGCTTGCTGGCATGGAATATGTGACCGGAGCGGAGTCCAAAGCGGACACAGAGGAGCCTCATGCGCTGGACGGTCCAGCGGATCCTATGGATATGCAAGCGATTACGCACTGCTTTGCCGTTGATTATATCGAAGGCGAGGATCATACGATTGAGAAGCCGGAAGATTATAGCTTCTGGAAAGGGTATCAAGCGAACTTCTGGCCTGAGCCGCAGCTAAGCTGGTATTCTCCGAAGCCTCGCACGCTGGAGCCGGTTGAATATACTCTATTTCCAAGAGCGGATATGTTCTCGCTGTGGAAGTACCGCAAGGTCATTGACCATCAATCATTCGAGCCGGGCATCTTTGACAGCGACATAACAATGGTTAACTGGCCGCAGAACGATTACTGGCTTGGTCCTATTATAGATGTGTCTGAAGAAGAGCGGGCGAAGCATCTGCGCGCGGCGAAGCAGCTTAGCCTTTCACTGTTGTACTGGATGCAGACTGAGGCGCCGCGTCCGGATGGGGGAATCGGCTATAAAGGGCTGCGGCTGCGCGGTGATGTTGTCGGGACGAAGGATGGCTTGGCGCAGGCGGTGTACGTGCGGGAGTCACGAAGAATTCGCGCAGAGTTTACGGTGCTGCAGCAGCATTTGAGCCCATTGACGCGTGAGGATCGCAAATCGGTGAAATATCGCGACTCCGTTGGAATCGGATACTACCACATTGATTTGCATCCAAGCACGGCTGGCCGAAACTATATCGATGTCGACAGCCTGCCATTTCACATTCCGCTTGGCAGCTTGATTCCGATTACTGTAGACAATGTCCTGCCAGCATGTAAAAATATTGGTACAACGCACATTACTAACGGCTGCTATCGCTTGCATCCAGTAGAGTGGAATATAGGGGAGTCAGCGGGTGCATTGGCCGTGTTCTGCATGGAGAATCGTTGTACGCCGCGCGAGGTGCTGCACAATGCCGCAATGCTGGAAAGCTTCCAGCAGCTGCTTGTAAAAGAAGGCATCGAGCTAACTTGGCCGTAAGAAGCGAAACGGGCTTATGCCGCCGGAAGATTGCGTCAGACGTTTACGCTAGATTTTAACGAAAAGAGGAGATTGCTAATGAGGTTGTCAATCATTGGTGCCGGGACAATGGGCTCGGTATACGCGAACAATGCAGCAAAGCTCCCCGGCGTAACGCCGGCAGGAGTATGTGATCTGGACTTGGAACGCGCTCAGAAGGCGGCGGAGGTATGCGGCACGAAAGCTTACACAGACATTGATGAGCTGCTCAGCGTGGAGACTCCTGACGTGGTTTGTGTCTGCTTACCGACCTATTTGCATAAGGAATACGTATTAAAGCTGTCAGCCATGGGCATTCATATTGTTTGCGAAAAGCCGATAGCGCTAAGCGTTGAGGACGCTAAGGAAATGCAGGAGGCTTGCGAAAGGCATGGCGTGCGCCTGTTCATCGGTCATGTCGTACGCTTCTTCCCAAGCTATGCAAATGCGTATAAACGCTTGCAAAGCGGTCATATTGGCGAAGCGGGCATGATGCATTTGAAGCGTTACGGCTCTTATCCGAAAGGGTACAACGGCTGGTACAGCGATTTAAGAAAAAGCGGCGGCGTCGTCATGGATCTTATGATTCATGATATCGACTACGCATGCATGGTGATGGGCAAGCCGGAGTCTGTATTTGCTCAGATCAGCCGTGCAGAAGGTATGGATTACGCGCAGGTTTCGTTAAAATTCAGCGGAGGCCGCATGGCAAGCTTGACCGCATTCTGGGGCTACCCGGGAGCCTTCCATACACAGTTTGAAATTACCGGAACACAAGGGATCATCCGATTCAACAGCAATGAAGCGCAATCGGTTGATATTAAAGTTAAGACGCAAAGCAGCGGCGGCGGGGAAGCCGTGCAGGTGCCGAGCAGTCCTGCTAATCACGACCCGTATTATTATGAATTGAAGCATTTTATTGGCTGCATTCAATCGGGCGAGCAAGCTCTCGTTACTGCGGAGGATGCTTCGCTTGCGGTCGCGGTTGCGCTTGCAGCTGAGCAGTCGAATAAGCTGGGCCAGCCTGTGGAGGTGTCGATATGAGTAAACTGAGAGTAGGGATGATCAGCTTTGCGCATATGCATGCTGCAAGCTATTTGCAAGCTTTGCTTGCAAGAGAGGATGTAGAGGTCGCGGGCATCGCGGATGAGAATGAAGAGCGTGTTCGCCCTTTCACAGAGCCTAATGGGATTGCTTATTACAGCGATTATAAAGAGCTGCTGCGGCAGCCGATTGATGCAGTTGTCATTTGCTCGGAAAATGTTCGCCATGCAGAACTGACTAAGCAAGCGGCGCAAGCTAAGAAGCATATTATGTGCGAGAAGCCTCTTGGTGTGTCGGAGGAAGAAATGCTGGATATGATTGAGGTATGCCGAGCGGAAGGCGTTCAGCTGATGACGGCGTATCCATGCCGCTATATTCCTGCTGTCCGGGCTGCCAAAGAAGCGATTGACCGAGGCGATATCGGCGATATCATTGCCATCAAGGGAACGAACCGGGGAACTATGCCTAGCGGATGGTTTATCGACCGCTCGCAATCCGGCGGCGGCGCTGTGCTGGATCATACGGTGCATGTACTTGATCTTATGCATTATATGACAGGCAGCGAGGTCGCTGAGGTATACGCCCATTCTGAAACGTTATTCCATGATGTAGACATAGATGACGCTGGTCTGATTCATGTGAAGTTCCGCAACGGTGTTTTTGCGGTTCATGATCCTAGCTGGTCTCGCCCAGCCTCATTCCCAACCTGGGGCGATGTGACGATGGAGATTATCGGTACGAAGGGTGTCATTAACGTCGATTCCTTCGCACAGAAAAACGATGTTTACAGCAATAATGCCACAAAAGCGGAATGGAGCTACTGGGGCGATAATATGGACCAAGGCCTGGTGGATGGCTTCGTAGAGGCTCTTCTGGCCGGTGCTGATGTGCCGATTACAGGTATGGACGGTTACTTGTCAGCGAGGGTTGCCTTCGCGGCATACGAATCTGCCAGCACGGGTCAGACGGTTCAATTGCGTCAACAATCCTAATAAGGCGTAACAGCTGCAGCCGTCCTCTGGCGGCGATTCACATCAAGTTCATAAGAAATACAGGGTAAGTATAACGTGATATATTGTTTCCTATCGAACGAGCGAAAGACTGGCAAGGGCTAAGTGTATAATGCCTGCCAGTCTTTTTTTTGTCTATAAATAAAATATCCAGCTAGAATCACTGTTTTTGAAATTGCCCAAAAAATAAGGATTGACAGCGGATTCATAAGTGCTTATTCTATATTCATACACTAGATATAAACTAGTTAATCAGAATGCAATGTTTTTCCAGTATTTAGACAGTTGTAAATTGATTACCTAGTGTACACGTAGACTATATTTGGTGTAACTATTAATAATTGGGGGATGGACATGATTAACAACAAGTTGAGAAAGCCCGTAATGATCCTAATGCTGGCGTTTGTTCTAGTTGTAACCGCTTGCTCCGGTAATGCGAAGAACAACAACAATACTCCAGCACCAACTGCAGCACCAGCTACAAATGCTCCAAGCGACAACGGCGGAGCAGAGAATTCTTCCTTGCCAATTGTTCAAGACAAATTAACATTGAAAACTTGGGTTCTGACAGACGGTAACTTCCGCGGCAATGATTATAACGAAAAAGAATCCTTCAAAAAGATGGAGGAGCTTACTAACATTAACATCGAGTGGGTTCTAGGCAGCGGCGCTAACGGCGTTGAAGCGTTCAACCTGTTGATGGCAAGCGCGCAGCTTCCTGATCTAGTTGCTTATAACGCAATGAACACAGAAGGTCCTAAATACGGACAACAAGGCGCATTCGTTGAGCTAAGCGATTACATTGACAAATTTGCACCTAACTTCAAAAAAATTCTGGAAGAAAACCCAGACGTTAAACGTCTGATCAGCACTGCTGACGGCGAGATCTATCACTTCCCGCAATTGAACCTGCATGAGTACAACCTGGTTCAAATGTTCCCGCAAATTCGTCAAGATTGGCTGGAAAAGGTTGGTCTGCCAGAGCCTAAGACGATTGACGAGTGGTACAATGCACTTAAAGCGTTCAAAACAGAAGACCCTAACGGCAACGGTCAAGCAGACGAAATTCCTTTCGTATCTGTAAACCTGTCCAACATGGTTAAAACTTTTGGACCTGCTTTTGGCTCCGATTGGGAGTTCTATGTAGACAACGGTAAAGTTAAGTTTGCTCCATACGAGCCGGAATACAAAGAAATGATGCAATGGCTAAACAAATTGTATGCTGAAGGCTTGATCGATCCTAACTACCTAGTAGATACAGAATTTAAGTTCCTTACAGAAAAAGTAACGACTGATCGCGCAGGTGCATGGGCTGGCTGGTCCGGTTCATACATGAGATCTTTCACGGACTTGATGAAAGATCATGCTTCATTCAAGATTATCGGTACTGAGCCTCCAGCAGGTCCTAATGGAGACAAACGCTTTGGTTTCCATGCATGGCCAGTAGGCAGCGTAGGTATTGCGATTTCAGCACAAAGCAAGAACATTGAAGAAGCAGTAAAATGGCTTGACTTCCAATATTCCGAAGAAGGCATTATGCTGAACAACTTTGGTGTTGAAGGCTCATCCTATGAAATGGTTAACGGCTACCCAACATATACTGACGCAGTGTTCAATAACCCTAACGGTTTGAATTCCACGGAGTCCCTTCTTAGCTACACAATCGGCGGCGGAAGCTGGGCAACTGTAGCGGATGAGCGTTACCTTGAGCAGTACGATCCAGAAGGCGCAGTAGAAGCGAAAGCTAAGGTTGGTTCTTATATTGACTTTAACGTAGCTATGCCTCCAGTAACTTTGACATCTGAACAAAATGATAAAGTCGTTACCCTGCTTGCTGACATTCGTACATTCCGCGATGAGTACGCGAACCAATATGTAATGGGCAACCGTGGTTTCGATAAATATGATGCTGAGTTTGTAGAACAGCTGAAGAAGATGAAGATTGAGGAAGTTGTTGCTGTATACCAAGAAGCATACGACACTTACATGGGCACTAATTAATCGAATCAGCTAAACTGGGCGCGCCCCCACTTGCCTGGGGGCGCCTTTTTAAAAAGGCATGAGCGAGAACGGCGGTAAATTTGCGGCTGTTGGAGCTTGAATTTTAGGGCAACTAGTCATCTGAGAGAGATAGAGTAAGATGTCTGCTTTCCGGGAAGGGATAGGGATATGAGTATGAAGACGATAGCCGAAAAAAGCAAGAAAGCTCCGGGACATTTTAGCAAGAGCTATAGAAAAACGACTATAAAAGACATTTTGAAAAATCGCTCACTCTATGTGATGCTTATTCCCGTTCTTATCTACTATATTTTGTTTCAATACAAGCCGATGTACGGGGCAATTATTGCCTTTAAGGATTTTAAGCCGTTTCTAGGCGTGTGGGACAGTAACTGGGTTGGGTTCAAACACTTTATCGCGTTTTTTGACAGCTATTACTTTTGGCGTATTTTACGTAACACAATTGTTATAAGTCTTTATCAATTAATTTTCGCATTCCCAGCTGCCATTATATTGGCGCTTTTACTAAATGAGGTCAAGAATCAGTTATTCAAACGGGTCGTTCAATCGATTTCGTATTTGCCGCATTTTATATCTCTAGTTGTTGTGTGCGGGATGCTTATTGATTTCCTGCAGCCGGACGGTATTATTAACCGCATGGTTATGGCATTAGGCTTAGCAAGTGAGCCGATTAACTTCTTAATTATGCCGGAATGGTTCCGTACGATATTTGTCGGTTCAGGCATTTGGCAGGGTATTGGATGGAGCTCCATTATTTATTTGGCCGCTTTGTCAGGCATCAACCCGTCTCTCTATGAGGCAGCTGCTGTTGACGGCGCAGGACGCTGGAGACAAATGTGGAATATTACATTACCGGGTATTTTGCCAACTATTGTTATTCTATTGATTATGAGCGTTGGTCAATTCATGGTCGTTGGTTTTGACAAAATAATCTTGCTCTATAACCCAGCAACCTATGAAACCGCTGACGTTATTGGAAGCTTCGTGTACCGTCGCGGGATTATGGAAGCGAATTATAGCTTCACTGCTGCTGTAGGCCTGTTCAACTCAGTCATTAACCTCATTCTGCTTGTCTCCGTGAACCAATTCGCGAAGAAAAAAGCAGAGAGCAGCTTATGGTAGGGGGAATAGAAAATGGTTTATAAAAAATCAATCGGCGAACGAATATTCGATATTTTTAACATTTTGCTGCTGACGCTTGCATCCTTCGCATTCCTGTATCCGCTATGGTTTGTACTTATCTCCTCTGTCAGCAGCGCGACAGCGCTTGCTGCGGGCGAGGTTACTCTATGGCCGCAGGGACTGAATTTCACCGCTTATGAGCGTGTATTCAGTGACCCTAAAGTATGGGATTCCTATGGCAATACACTTATTTATGTAGGCCTTGGTACGTTGATCAACCTTACGCTAACAACACTAGGTGCGTACCCATTGTCTAGAAGAGACTTGCGTGGCAGAGGCATCTTTATGATGTTTATCGTATTTACGATGTTCTTTAGCGGCGGTCTCATTCCCGAGTATTTGAACGTACGTGACTTGGGACTATACGATTCACGCTGGGCGATATTGATTCCCGGTGCGATCAGCGCCTACAATCTAATTGTTATGCGCACGTTCTTCCAATCGACAATACCGCATGAGCTTATTGAATCAGGGAAGCTGGACGGCGCTAATGAATATCGTATTCTCTGGAGTGTCGTACTGCCTTTGTCGATGCCGGTTATTGCCGTTATGACCTTGTTCTATGCGGTTGCTCACTGGAATTCATGGTTCAGCGCACTCATTTATTTGCAAAATCGTGACTTGTACCCGCTGCAGCTCATTCTGCGTGAAATTTTAATTTCTTCGCAGACGAATGATATGTTGGGCGGCGTGGGCAGCGGCGATGTTGCGGCTATCTCTGAAACGATTAAATATGCAATGATCGTCGTTTCAACACTGCCGATTCTCGTCATTTATCCATTCCTTCAAAAATATTTTGCCAAAGGCGTTATGCTTGGAGGCGTTAAAGAGTAATGTCACAATCAATAGCTGTTAACCAACATGAGATACAAAATATGAAGGCTATATTCAGTCATAATGGAAGGGCGATCGTAGATACTGCGGTCGTCCCTGCAGTAACCGATCAACACGTGCTGGTGCAGACTGTCTATTCAGGGGTCAGCAACGGGACGGAGCGTCTTATGCTGATGGCTAATCATGCGAAGCCTATCTCGCTTGGCTACAGTGCTTGCGGTATTGTTCGCGAAGTAGGCGCAGGCGTGGAGCATTTGCGGCCTGGAGATCGAGTGGCATGCTACGGAGCTCCTTATGTTCGGCATGCGGAGTACATGCTTGTGCCGAAGCACCTAACTGTACTTGTTCCGGATGATGTCGATATGAAGGAAGCCGCATTTGTTGGATTAGGTGCAATCGCTATTCATTCGCTTCGTCAAGCTAAGCTGCAATTCGGGGAATCGGCCATTATCGTTGGGCTGGGCATTCTAGGCCAAATTATGGCTCAGATCGCAAGCACAGCGGCCTATGAAACGATTGTGTATGATTTGCAAGAAGAGCGCTGCAAGCTATTTGAATCACTCAGCCAAGGCAAATCAGCGAGATCGCTGGATGAACTTCGAGAGCTTGTCCTGCAATCGACAGGAGGCAAGGGCGTAGATGCTGTGCTTTTAGCTGCGAATGGAAAAAATACCGGTCTAATTGACAACGCGTTAGATCATATTCGGGACCGCGGGCGTGTCGTTATCGTAGGCGATTTGGAAATGAACTTCTCTAGAGACAAGATGTTCTCTAAAGAAGCAGAGGTTTGTATTTCGCGCGCTGGGGGACCAGGGCGATACGATAAGAACTATGAAGCAGGCGGCAATGATTATCCGATTGGCTACGCTCGGTGGACAGAAGGCCGGAACATGGCGGAATATATTCGTCTGTTGCAGCTCAGTCGTATAAAGGTGGCTCCTCTCATCTCTCAGGAGGTGTCAATTGATGCTATGACCGATAGATATAAGCAGTTATTTCTAGACCAGTCATCGTCAATCGGTACATTGATCACTTATTAGAAGTGATATATACTACCTTGTATATAGGGCGGGCTAGCAATAGACGGCATTATAAGCTCGTATGAAGGGTAGTGCAATAGATGGACAAGCCAAGTCGGGCAACGTTTCGGTTTAGGTTAGAAACTATGATCCAGCAGCTGCGGGAGGATATTCTATCCGGCAAATATGCGCCGGGCAGTTATTTGCCGTCAGAGGATGTTCTTGGGGAACAGTTCCAAATGAGTAAGAAATCGGTAAGAAAAGGGCTGGAATGCCTAGTTAATGAGAATCTTATTGTCAAGAAAGCCAAGATAGGCAATATGGTATTAGCGCCTGAAGCCGGTGATGACCGGATAACGATTCGTTTCTGTTACTATCCAGATGTCGATCAGGAGTCGAATATTTTACAGCTGCTTGACGCTTTTGAAGAGAAGTATCCTCATATACAGGTTAAGAGATTCACAATGAATACTTCTAGATATTCCGAACAGGCCTTTGAGTTCATGAATGACAGCATGCTGGACGTTGTCATGTTGAATTATTATGATTTTACTTACTTCCAAGACCATGCCCATTTAAGTATGCTGGCTGAGCAAAAGACCGATCCTGCGATTTATTCTTATTTGAATAAAGCGTTTACTGTTAACGGACAATTGTACGTCAAACCCTTCTCCTTCTCTCCAGTCATATTATGCTACAACAAGAAGCATTTTCAGCAATTAAATTTGCAGGAGCCCGACAGCAGCTGGACCTGGGAAGAATTTAACAGGGCCGCAGCGGCGTTGACGGACTCAGATGAAGTGAATAAGCGGTTTGGCTTCTTCTTCTATTTATTATCGCAAAATAGATGGCCATTGTGGCTGCTCCAGAACGGTTTTCATTTAAAAAAGAATGATGAGGGCAAATATGATTTAAGCGACCCTTCGTTTTTGAAAAGCATCGAGATGCTGAAGGAGCTATTTTCTCAGGAATATACGGCCCCCTCTTTTGTATTTGAAAGTGCTCAGGATCCGGAACGATTGTTCTTGGATGAAAGAACATCCATGATTATAACAACTTATTTCCGTTTAAACATGATGCAAGCTGCTCCGTTTGAATATGATATTACACCGATTCCTTATGTAGATTCGCCGAAGACCTTGCTCCTTAACATCGGACTTGGCATAAGCAGCCAGTCTGTGCAGAAGGAAGCGGCTCAGCTTCTGGTTGATTATCTTACATCGCGGGAAGCGCAGGAGAGCGTTCGCAATCGCACGCTGTCTATCCCAAGCATGAAGGAAGCAGCGGAGCAGGAACGTGTCGACAAATACGGAGAGCCTTCAAGATTTCAAATGTTCAGAGAGATCATGCCAAGCTTCCGTTATTATACCGATATGAATGTGAGCCGCTATCATTTACAAATAATGACGCATTATTTGAAGATGTACTGGTCTGGACTGGTGTCAGCTTCAAATGTAATCGAAACGATTGAGAATGCTTTGAACAATGACAATCAAAAGTAGAAACAGATAAGCTATCCCGATCGCGGGATAGCTTATCTGTTTCATGACTCTATAAGAGCGCAGCGAAGGGAGTAGAATGATGACTTTGCAATTCCTCGGACAGCCGCTGAGTGCTTTCAAAATGGCGACGGCAGCTTATAAAAAAACGGATAAAGGCAATCGTATTTATACCGTTGCTCAAGGAAAGCCCTGCAGGTTTTATGTGATTGATTCAGACAATGGACTAGAGATTAGCAGCTTTCAGCTGGAAGGCTCTAATCATTCCTGGGGTATATGCATGACAGCTGACGGCTCTGTCTATATGGGCGGCGACGGCTACTTATATCATTATGATCCTGTGCTGGATACGGTAAGAAATTGCGGCACCGCCATCGAAGGTGAAACGTACTTTTGGAGACTCGCTTCGGATGAGGATGGCAATGTGTATGGTGGAACATATCCGGGTGGCAAGGTGTTTCAATATAATCCGTCAACGCAAGTCTTTCGAGATTACGGTTCAGTAGTGCCGGGTCAATACTATGCGAGAAGCATGGATACAGGCCCTGAGCATAAGCTGTATGTCGGAGTAGGCACGGGCAAAGCTGAGATAGCAGAGCTGGATACAGTGACAGGGAAGGTTCGGCTGCTGCCGGTTCCTGAAGGACAAGAGCATTGTATGACCACTTATGATCTTGATGTTCATGAGGGGCTGCTGTTTGCGCGTTATACAGATACGTTGGATCTTATGGTCTATGATTTGAAGGCGGAGCGATGGGTGCATCGTATAGATGGAGCAGAAGGCTACGACGTATCCTCGCCAGATGCCGAGCGAAATGTATATTTGCTGCGGCATAAGCAACTGCATGCCTTTAACTTAGACAGCTTTGAACTGACCCCATTGCCGCTGATGCATGAAGCCGCAGCCTGTGATTTCGGGTGGATCGAATGGACGGATGCAGAGTTTCCGGGTTTAAGTCTCATTAGCATGTATGCGGGGGGCTATTTCATCTACAATCCCAGCACGCGAGCTTCGAAGCATATCGAGGTTGCGATCTCCGGCGTGCCGGTTGCGGTTCAGTCTTTGACGACAGGACCTGATAATACAGTCTATATCGGAGGCTATTTTGCAGGCGGTTATTCCTCCTATAACCCTGCGACTAAAATGCTGGAGGCTTGCAAGCGTTTTGGCCAATCGGAAAACTTGCAGGTTTTCCAGAATAAGCTGTACTTAGGGGTATACCCGGGAGCTAATATATTTGAGTATGATTTAGATGCGCCTTGGCAAGAACAGGTTAATCCAAAGCTCGTATTTTCATTGCAGGAGCAGGGACAAGATCGTCCGTTTGCTTTTACCTCGACCGAGGATCGGGTTGTAACGGGAACGGTGCCGAAGTACAGCAAGTTGGGCGGTGCGCTGGCATTCTACGACCCTGTGACAGGGGCGGTGGACAGCTATGTGAATGTGGTGAAGGATCAAAGCATCATCGCTCTTTGTTATAATGAGGGATATATTTATGGCGGCACGTCCGTCTACGGCGGTCTTGGAGGCTTGCCTTCAGAGAGCGAGGGCAAGTTGTTCGTATGGGACGTTAAGGCAGCGCAGAAGGTTTGCGAGATCGTACCAGTGCCGGGCGAGAAGGTAGTATCCGCCGTTACGGTCGGCAAAGATGGGCTTGTGTGGGGGATGACGAGCGGCCATTTGTTCGCGTTCAACCGAGCGACAGCTGCAATAGAGCAGATGCACAAGCTGTTCGAGCCGCTCGACTGGGAGAAGCAATCACATTTCTGGCGCGGCGTGTTCCTGTCTTATGATGCAGATCAGGACAAAATCTTTGGGAATTGTATCGACAAGCTGTTCTCGTTTGATATTCAAACCGAGCAGCTAGAGGTGCTGGAACAGGGTGTGTCCCTGTTCGCTCGCGACAGCTCAGGCCGCATATATACAACGAAAGAGACAGAGCTGTACATGTACGAAGCATCCGCAGCTGCGGAATAATTAAAAGCCTGCAAAGTCTGCCCAATGGGCAGGACTTTGCAGGCTTTTTTGCAGGCAGCTGCGCGATAGGTGCGAGTAAAAGCCTGGCATCACTATGCCACTGATCCAAGGACGCTATTCGCTCTTCCAGTAGCATTCACCACGACAGGCGCAGCTCAAAGGGCGATAATCACTCCTTCAGCAACGTTCACCAACCGTTCAGCCTCATTTATTTCTGGAATAGACGACTTGACCGCTCTTGATTGTTTGATTAACGCTGAGCCTGCCATCGTCTTCGCGATGGAGAAGGACAAGGTCGGCAGGTGCGCCAAGCTGGAGACCGCTTGTGCCTGCGCCTGCGAGACCAATCGCTTCCGCAGGAAGCAGCGAGCCCATATCCCAAGCATCCTGCCAGCTGCAGAGACCAAGGCTGGCCATATGCTGCACGCCGTACAGCAGCGGCAGCGCAGAGCCAGCCAGCAGTCTTTGCTCATGGGCTAGATGCAGCCGCCCTGCTTCTGTCAGCACAACAGCGCCGCCTACCGCCGCATCATAGCGGCCAGGAGGCATGCCAGCCAGCGCGACAGTGTCGCTGACGATAATCATACGGCCAGCTTTGCCGCGATAAAAAGCTTTAAGAACTGCATCCGGCAGATGAAAGCCGTCTGCGATGACACAAGCATAAAGCTCATCTGCTGCAAGCTGATCCCATATATAGTTAGGATGCCTTGCCAACACCGGATGAGCGCCGTTGCCTAAATGCGTCGACATCGAGGCGCCGGCTGCAATGGCAGCTGCGATCTGCTCGCTGTTCGCGCTAGTATGACCAATGGACGCGATAATGCCCTGCTCCGTACACCATTGAGCCAGCTCAGGAGCATCAGTCCACTCCGGCGAAAAAGTAACGATTCGCAGTCTGCCGTTAGCATGCGCTTGCCAGCTTTCCATCAGCTTGACGTCTGGCGGGATAATCCAGGCACGATTATGCGCACCTCGCGGACCGTCTTCAGGAGACAGGAACGGTCCTTCCAAATGGATACCTTCGATAACGGCCTCATAAGGCAACTCTTCGCTCAAGCCTAAGCTTAAGATAGCTTCATTCAGCGCCGCAAGCAGCTGATTCAGCTTAAGCGCGTCATTCGTAATGAGCGTCGGCAAGAAAGTTGTGACGCCTTCGGCCCACAGATACTGGATCAACGTCTTCAGTTCATCGGCGTTTAAAGGATTTGAATTCACATCAATTCCTTTATAGCCATTTACTTGAAGATCGACAAGTCCCGGAGCGATGACAGGAAGCTCCTCATGCGCATACTCAAGCTTTTCAATGCTGGAAATGACGCCGTTCAAACAAGTAATTTCTACAGCGTATGAATCACGGTAATGCCGCCCGCGATAGACTGTTTCCTGTTTGTTACTCATCTCCATAAGCCTCTCGATCAGTGAACAGCCGGCAGGCTGAATGCTTGCGAAGAATAGTAGCTGGCATATCAGGGTGGATAGCCTCTGTACGCAAAGCCTGCATAGCATTCCGCTTAGTCGGACCCGGCACCGTACATACTAGATAGCGTCCGGAGAATAAGGTTGGAATTGTGAGCGTAAGAGCATAAGCGGGAACGTCCTTAAGCTCCGCGAAGCAACCGTCGTTAACTTGCTGCTGACGGCAAGCGAGATCTAGTTCCGCAACTTTAATAACCTGAGGATCCTCGAAGTCCGCAACGCCAGGATCATTGAAAGCGATATGTCCATTCTCACCTATACCCAGACATACTAGATCGATAGGCGCTTCCTGAAGCAACGCACCATATCTGGCGCATTCTTCATCAGCAACACCTGCGCTGTTAATTAGATGGACGGCCTTGAATGGGACATGCTGGAACAGTCCGCGCTCCAGAAAACGGCTGAAGCGCTGAGGAGCATCGGCTGGCAGACCGATATATTCATCCATATGAAAGGCCGTTACGCGACTCCAGTCAATATCGGATGCAGCTTTCAAGTAAGCGAGCACCTCATTCTGCGATGGAGCAGCAGCGAAAATAACCCGTACCTCATCCTGCTCTGCCAGCAGCTCACGCAATTTATCGGCAGCCGCCTTGCCCGCAGCCTCACCCATTAATGAGCGGTTTTCATAAACCTCGATTTGCAATTGGTCGATTTGAACAGTGTGATTCATTTCATTCCTCTCCTTTTTAGGCAGTCAATTCAATGATCATCAGCATATTGCGAATAATGTGGTACGGATCTTTCACCGGCAGCGCGACAACACGGTTCGCAGGCGCTCCCTCGCGCGTACGAATCTGTATCCATTCCATCCCGGCATCAGCAGGGAACAAGCGGAAGGTATAGTCATGAAGCTTCCAGTACCACTTCTCAATATCTGCATCTTCTGTTAACTCAAAAGCTAATCGGCATGCATAGAGCGCTTCGGAATGCGGCCACCACAGCTTCATGTCCCAAGTGTCGCGGATAAGCGACTCGAAAGCCGATGCTCCTTCAAGCGGCTCCCCTTTCGGCTGACCGCCGTCTAGGTCAATATAACGGAAAAGCCCGCCGTATTGCTCATCCCAGCCGCTGGTCAAAACAGCTTTAAGCGTCTCGACACAAGCAGCTATCATAGATGTATTGTCCTGCTCCTGCGCTTCCTGCATAATAAACCATAGACATTCCGCGCTATGCCCGGGATTTAGATGACGAAGCAGCAATTTTTCGGATGAACCGACCTGAGAGCCTTCTCTTGCTCCTGCTCCAGCCTCATTAGCGGGCAGAACCTCATGAATCCGATCGTTAGAATCACGCAATACCTCAAGAATATGCTGGCATTTCTCCATAGCATATTGCCGATAGTGCCGCACCTTAGCCTCTAACTCGAAAAATTCGGCAGCCTTAATGAGTGCTTGTGCCGTATTCAGCATAATCATCGCGTAGCCATGGACAAGCATGCCTGCAGGCACCTGGTAAGGCTCGCTTCGCACGATGCCCTTCTGCAGCCTTTGCTCTACATTGATGAACAATCTCTCGGCAAGCTCGAACGCATCGCGATTACCGGCAACTCGGCCATACTCTGCAAATCCCATAATGACAAAGCAATCAGCATAAAAGCTAATATCATGGCCTTCGCCAAGGATCATTTCCTTCGGTGTACCGTCTTCCTCCAGCAGAAATCGGCAATGATCATTAGGCATTAGGGCATTCTGAGCAAGAAAGCGGTAGCTTTTCTCGGCTTGATCCAAATACCCTGCCGCCTGTTCGGGCCATATTTCTTTTTCGCACAGCTCGGCGAGACGTGACCATATCCACAGAAAACGCCCTTGTGACCATGTATATTTATCACGACTAAGAAGCTTGCTGCCTTCAGCGTTGAAGCTTGTATAAATGCCGCCATGCTGCTCATCAACAGCAGATTTCCAGAACGGCAGCACTTGGTTCAATAAATGGTCTTTATAAAAGAAGTGAAGCTCTTCACGATTCATCTTGCCAAGCCTCCCAGCATAAAACACTATTTTACGGTGAACATGGACTTAATCGCTTGCTTGTATACAAGTTAAACCTATTATAAGAGTGTTGAATGAACTTTTGTTGACTATAAATTGTCTATATATTGAGGTGATCAAATTGAGCATGGATGGGCTTACATATTTAGCGGAGATGAATGAAGATGTTTTGGCGGATTTAATTAAGCAGTATGGCCAAGAGGTCTGGAACTACGCTTATTTCGTAACCAAGAACAGAGCCGCAGCTGATGATATTACACAGGATGTTTTTATCCAGGTCTTCAAGCACGTGACCTCATTTCGAGGCGAATCGTCGGTGAAAACATGGCTGCTCAAAATAACGCGTAATATCAGCTATAACTATCGCAGCTCAGCTTTTATTCGGAAGGTGCTGCTTGTTGATATTATAGTGTCTAAGGGAGTGGGCCGATCGGCAGAGCAATCCTTTCTGGAGCAGGAAGCGAGCAATGATATATGGAGACTCGTTATGAGCCTGCCGACGAAGTATCGCGAGGTTCTCGTGCTTCATGCCAAATATCAGCTTTCCTTGAAGGAGATCGCTGATGTGCTGCAAATCCCGGAGGGTACGGTGAAGTCTAGGCTGTATCATGCTCGGAAACGAATGACTGAATTAATGAAGGAGGACTATTTGTATGGAACAGTCTGAACAGTCTAATCCAAGCTGGTATGAGTCGCTGCAAGGAGATCCGATTAGAGAGCGAATGTTCACGGATCAGGCTGCGGCTGCTGTTAGAAGAAGTGCCGTTACTGCAGGAAGTCGGCAAAGAAGAGGATTGCATAGCTATATATTTGCTGCGGTTGTCAGCTTTTCAGCTATACTTGTGTTTTATTTTGCAATGAATCAAGGAGACGGACTTCTTAACGATAGCAGCGGCGATCCTTTTCAGATAATTGCACAAGGACATCAGGCGGAGCACGGAAATGAACCAGCAGGCGACAACTTCTCGGCAGTCAACCCTGAGGATATGGAATACACGATAAGCGGGCCTGTTGATCATGTGTTGAAGGTGCGGGAACCATCGGACAGCGAGTGGCAAAGCTTCGTCACAGAAATAGAAGAAAAGAACGGGACAGGACAATATTACAATATAGAAAAGAAGAAGCTGTTGGCCAAGAAACAGATAGGTGATGCCCAGACATTTCTATTTATGAAGGACAGCAATGATATAGGATTTATTAAAACGAGTTTCTATGTGTTCGAATGGGGTGACAGGTGGATTCCGTACAGTTACAGTCCCGCCTCCGGCTATAGAGGGGTGAGCGGCTGGAAGAATCAATCGATAATAACGGTCAGATATGAATTAGAGGAGCTCAATAAACTTCAGAACAGAGGCTTCGAAATGAAATATCATCGAATGAACGAGCTTTCGATGTTTGTCGGGCTAAGCGCAAATGAGGATATCACCGCAGTTCGCATAACGGACAATGAGAATAATGTCCATCAAGCTGACATACTGTTGAATGAGGATGGCATTGCATATTGGTTCTTTTCTGCTATCGATACTGCGGGTCTATATCAAGTGGAAGCTATGAATGCTGATGGCATGGCGATATCCAAGCAGTATATTGCAGCTAATTAATGTACGCATGGAACGATCATATGGGAGCAGACCAAGCATGGCCGACAACGGTAATGATTCGCTAATAAATAAGGAAATATGATATTCGTCTGATATGACTCTTCAAAAAGTGGTAAACTAATCTTATATGTGCCGCTTGCGGACGATTAAGATAATGAGGAGTGTAATCATGATAAGTAAAGAAACCATCTTAACTCCGGAAGGCTTGGCTGAGATTGAAAGAGAGCTTGAAGAGCTAAAGGGACCAAAGCGCAAGGAGCTGTCACATCGTTTGAAGGTGGCAATCAGCTACGGAGACCTAAAGGAAAACAGCGAATATCATTCAGCTAAGGATGATCAGGCTTTTATGGAGACGCGCATTTTGGAGCTTGAACGTATTTTGCGGACAGCCCGCGTGGTGAAAGCTGGCGCCAGCAACGAGAAGGTCGGTATCGGCTCTACCGTTACGCTGCTGGATATTGAATTTAATGAGCAGATTGAATATCGGATCGTCGGTCCGGCTGAGGCTAATGTATCGGATAATAAAATATCGTATGAAAGCCCCCTTGGCAAAGAGCTTATTGGCAAAAAGGTTAATGACACCATAGACGTGAATGCGCCGGTTGGCGTTATCCAATACAAGGTTCTTGAAATTATGTAACGAAGAGACGGTACGCCAAAGTCGCAATATGCGACTTGAACGTACCGCCTTTTTGTTATTTTACCATGATGCACAGTAGCTATTTCCCGAATATTTCACTGGGCTATTCAGCAGGCTGCTTGGTCCAAGCCTCCAAACAAGCTTCCGATTCCGTAATTAAGTGACGCATATAGGGACCAAGCTTGCTGCTCGCCAAAGCGGGCGATGCTTGGCTGTAAGCATCGGATAATTGCGTGTTCAATTGCTTCAGCAGTGTAATGACATCCTCGCGATGCTCATTATTGTCTCTGAACTTTCTCACATCTACTACACGTCCCGGGAACAGAGGGAAGTTCCAGGCTGTAACCGTGGCAGCCGTTTCTTCAACTGCCTTCATCCATTGCTTCGCCAGCTGGCGGTCGTCAGCGTCATAATAGCTGTAATAATCGTTAAGAATCGCGTCCTCAGAGTCTCCCCATGCGGCACGGCTGAACACATAGCTGTTAAAACCCGCCGCCCATTTCCAATCATAATCTGGGTAGCCTGGACAAGGCACGATTAAGTTCGTCATCCCTTGTACGCCAAGTTTGTAATAATAAGCGGCATCGTCAATAATGGTTGACGGAATGCTCGGGAACAATGCTGAATACATAAAGTGATCGCTGTAATATTCAAAAATAGCGAGCTTGCGTCCGTTGCTGCGTGCGGCAGAAGCCCAATCCTGCACAGCCGCTTCTGCGCGCTGGTCGTCTTTGCTCGGGGAGCTGTTAAAGACATGGCGATAATCGCGGCCCCAATAGGCAAGCAGCGTATCGATCTTGGACGAGGCTGCAGTATCCTCACGCTCAAGCATATTCCAAGCCAGACCGGCGTTGTAAGCGATATGCTCGAATTGCAGCTGCGGCATCGTCTGCTCCAAATGCTGCTGAAGCCGTTCAACAAAGCTAATATATAAAGCGAGAAACTCCTTATTATCACCGGCTGGCAAGTCTTCCGGCCATAAGGATAACCGGGTCAGCTGCGGAATGGAGCGGCAATATTCCGCTACCTGCTCGAAGAATGATGTTTGCCAGCTTACATCGGCGTAGTCCAGCTGCTTCTTCGCATGATACGGATTGTCCGCTAAATGCAGCTGCTCCGTTTCTTGTCTGTTCAAGAAAAACTTCATGCTGTGACCGCCGAGCGTCAGCTCCAGGCCGCGCTTCTCAATCTCTGGAGCCGCGATTTCTTTTATTTTGTCCCATAGCATAAAGGTGAAGAAAATTTCGTTAATCCGATTTTTTGCGCACCAGTCGATCATTTGCAATATATATTCAGGATCATAGTAATTTTCGATAACAAAGCCTCTTCGTTCGAACCACGGCTCGTAAAGCTTGCCGTTCCAGTCCGCGGCGGCAAACTCCGAAATGGCAGGCGCTTCGCCGGGATAAACCCAGTGTAATCCTGCGAATTGCTTGAATGCCTCGTACACCGCATATAGCGTGGCATGCTCTGTTTGACCGCTAATTATAAGCCGCTCTTCAGATAACTGCAGCCAGTAGCTGCTTTGGACTGGAGCCGACTTTCTCTTCTCCAGCTCTGCTAGCAGGCGTCCGCCATTTCCTTGAGCGATTAATTCATCCCATGTTCCGATAATGACCGTCTTAACGACAGCAGTCACCGGCCAAAGGTTTGCGTATTCTGCTGATAGAGCTTCCCATTCCTTACGTGCAAAAGCGAGAACGGGATGCTGTGAGCTGCATATTATCGTTGTCATATGTTGAGCCTCCAATATTAAAAACAGCCTATTTTCATCTATCATAACATAAGAGACAGGACTATAAATCGGCTTTAAATCAGTGCTGGGAGCGTTGAGATGTGCATTTGCAAACGACTAATGAAACTCGAGCTATAAACCGAATAATAATATAGGGCAAATATACCATTACAGATTATAGAGGTGGAAGAGAATGAAGAAGAAGTTAGTTGTACTTGCGACATTATTCAGTCTATTGTTTACATTCAGCGCAGTCGCAAGCGCAGCAGAGGAAGAAACAGCACCAACACCTGCGCCGAAAACATACGGAGAAGCTTTGTTCGAACTAGGGCTTATCCAGGGCTCGGACAAAGGCTTAAATGAGAGCGGGTATCTGAATCGCGCTGAGATGATTACGATATTGAATCGCTTAGACACACGCGAAAGCTCAGATTTTATTGCTCCAACGGTTGCGACCTTCAGCGATGTGCCTACCACACACTGGGCGTTCAACGAAGTGGAGAAAGCCTATGCTAACGGACTTACAACTGGACTAGGCAATGGCAAGTTCGGAGTAGGCAACAAAGTGACTTATCAGCAAGCTGTAACGTTCCTAACACGTATCGCCGGCTACGAAGTAGATTATAACAACGCATTGCTTGAAGGCGAAGAAATCGGCATTTTCCTATATCAGGATAAGGCCGCAGCTGCAGAGCTGTATCGTGCGGATGTATTCGAGCTGATGGCGGAGACATTGACATCGCTTGTTAAAGACTCTGAAGAAATGCTAATTGACAAGCTGATCACGGACGAAGCAAAGTACAACGCTTATTTGGACGACTATCTCGCAGCTTACAATCCGATGCAGCAAGCCTTCACTTATACCTATCCAGAAGCTTATACAGGCAAAGATGAACATTTAAAGAAAGCATCTGATAAAGAGCAGGCGATCGCAGCTGAGCTTAACAAAATAGTGAAAAACTATATAGGCCTAAGCGAGTCTGTTGACTATAATACCTTCTTTAACTTAGTACAGAAGGATAATGCAATTGCATTTAATTTCTCATGGGGAACCTACGTATCTGCAGAAGAAGGCGGAGAAGAAGCCTATGGCGTGTGGGGCGGCACTGGCGTTACGATTAACGCACAAGGCGAGTTGACTGCAGCTGTAGAAGCGACTGAAGGAAATGCTGATTATAGCGCAAAATCTCCGCTTGTTGAGAAATATGGAACAGCGACAATTGATGGACATAAAGTAGATCTTTACTACATGGAAATGACTACTGATTTTTATGAGGATATTATTCACCTGTTCTTCTTAGTTGACTCGAAGGGGATTTACAAAGCGATAAGCAGCGGCGACGGATACGGCGACGGTATTTATACGAGAGAATAGTATAGCCTGCCAGCAGTCGGTCTCGTTAGCGTCAGAGGCTTAAAAGCGGCGAAAGCGTCTTAGTCATTTTTCGAAATGACTGGGGCGCTTTTTAACTTGCGCGATTCACTTAATCCCCTTGTGTTCAACTTGAAATTTTGGGACAATAAGAAGCAGCTTGTTAAGCGATTAATTTTTAGCTTCGAAATGAGGATATGAGATGAACAGGGCATCCATCTATGGGCTTACACTTGAACAGCTTGCCGATTGGCTGGAGGAGCGCGGCCATAAGAAATCCCGCGCCGGCGCAGTGTGGGATTGGCTATATAGAAAGCGCGTGACGGCATTTTCCGAAATGGAGGATGTGAACAAGGAGTGCTTAGCGTTATTGGAGGAGCATTTCGTTTTTGAGACGATGACCGAGCACTTGAAGCAGCAGTCAAGCGACGGGACCGTTAAATTTTTATTTAAGCTGTATGATGGCAATCTGATTGAGACGGTACTGATGCGTCATAAATTTGGGTTGTCTGTATGCGTGACTACGCAGGTGGGCTGTAATATCGGCTGCAGCTTCTGCGCCAGCGGGCTGCTTGCGAAAAGCCGTGATCTCAGTGCAGGGGAGATCGTTGAACAGATTATGAAGGTTCAGCTGTTCCTTGATGAAGCGAATCGCGATGAGCGTGTCAGTCATATCGTTGTCATGGGCATTGGCGAGCCATTTGATAATTTTGCGCATATGTCTAATTTTATCCGAGTTGTTAAGGACCATAAAGGTCTGGCAATCGGACCAAGGCATATTACGGTATCGACCAGCGGGTTAGCCGGTAAAATTAAGGAATTCGCCGACTCCGATCTAGGGACGAATCTTGCCATTTCCTTGCATGCTCCTAACGATGAGCTTCGCACGCGCATTATGAAGATCAACAAGGCTATTCCAATCGCTAAGCTAATGGATGCTGTTGACTATTACTTGGAACGGACGAATCGCCGATTGACGATCGAGTATATTTTGCTCAAGGATGTCAATGATCGTGTAGAGCATGCGTTAGAGCTGGCTGAATTGATGGAGAAGCGTCGGGATATGGTCAACGTGAACCTAATTCCGTATAATCCCGTTGACGAGCACAGCCAGTATCAGCGAACAACTCCTGAGGATGTACGAGCTTTCTATGACGCGCTGAAGAAGCAGGGCATTAGCTGCAGCGTTCGTCTTGAGCATGGCGCGGATATCGATGCCGCATGCGGCCAGCTCCGCAGTAAACAGATGAAGCAGGCGTAAGGCCGCTGACGTCAACAATGATAGATTTAATTTACCTAATGAAAGCAAGGAGCTCGTTGTCGAGCTCTTTTTTTTATGGGGAGTTCAATTTACGTTTCATACTCTTCCCTAATGCTTAAATAGAATAAAGGAGGAAAGCGCACTTAAGGTCGAATAGGTATATAGTAACCGTTTACATATAGAATGACGCCTATTGGCTTAGAGGGGGAACAAGTATGGGGGCAAAAGAGATTAAAGAGTTAGTGCAGCTTTGTGATCAGCGCGGACAGCTTAATGAGGGCAGTGTTGGCTGGTCAAGAGCTCCGATAATCGATTGCAATGTAACAGGCAGTCCGCTGCGCAAGAAGAAGTGGAACTATTGGTGTGTAACTAGTCCGGATGTGCTGTTCTCAGCAACGATCTCGCATATCGACTATGCTGCAGTCTTGTTCGTCTATGTGCTTGATATAAAGTCAAAACGCTTTAAAGAGAAGACGGTGCTAAGCCCCTTTGGAATCGGCTGTGACATGCCGAATGAGGTGAATGCCTCGTTGCGTTATGTAAGCAAGGAAATGTCGCTCTTATTCACGGAGGACGGGGACGGAACTACTATTGAAGTAACGGTTCCGAGCTTTAACGGCGCAGGCAAGCCGCTTACAGCTAAGCTGAAAGTTCGTCGTCCGGAAGGGTATGAATCACTCAATGTGGTTATACCTTGGAGCAAGCAGCGGTTTCAATTCACCTCCAAAGCACCTGCTCTGCCGGTCAGCGGGACGGTTAATTGGAACGGTGTCAGCTACTCGTTAATAGAAGGGGAGGCATACGGAACTCTGGATTTTGGAAGAGGGAAGTGGCCCTATCAGTCGACCTGGAATTGGGGAGCGGCATCAGGCGTATCCGAAGGCCGAACGATTGGTCTGAATTTTGGGGGACAATGGACAGACGGCACCGGGCAGACGGAGAACGGCGTTCTTGTGGACGGTAAGCTGGTAAAAATTAATGAGGATATGCTGTGGACCTATGACAAGACTAATTATATGAATCCGTGGTGTATATCAACTGCGAAGTCGGATGATGTAGAGCTGACCTTCGTGCCGATATTCGAGCGGGTGGCGGCGACCAAAGCAGTTATTATCCGATCAGAAGTGCATCAATTGGTTGGGAGCTACTATGGTCACATCACTGCGCAGTCGGGAGAGCGTATTCGGATTGATAACTTGCTCGGATGGGCTGAAGATCATATAGCAAGCTGGTAAATGTAAAATTATATAAATAAATATAGAGAATTTTCCATGAAAATATGTTATAGTAGTTTCGCATTATAACTTTTTCTTATGAAAGGGGATCAGTCATCTATGTTTAAAAGTAAAAACATTGAAATTCCTGAAAATCCGGTTTCGAATTTTTTGTTCAATAATACCGGTTCCGGATTAATCTGGCTAGTCATCCGTTTGTATCTCGGGTACCAGTGGCTGACAGCAGGCTGGAAGAAAGTTAATAATGATGCCTGGGTTGGAGAAAACGCTGGAGCTGCCGTTACCGGATTTATGAAGGGCGCGCTCGCAAAAGCGGAGGAAGGCAAGGATGTTGTTGGCTGGTATGCGACATTTCTCGAAAATGTAGCGCTGCCGCACGCGAAGACCTTCTCCTATATGGTAGCATTTGGCGAGCTGCTTGTAGGTCTAGGACTTATTGTCGGTTTGCTGACAGGCATTGCTGCTTTCTTTGGTGCTTTGATGAATGTAAGCTTCCTGTTCGCAGGCACGCTTAGCACAAACCCGCTGCTGTTCATTCTCGCGACATGGCTAGTGCTTGCCTGGAAGGTTGCCGGCTGGTACGGACTTGACCGCTGGGCATTGCCTATCCTTGGTACGCCTTGGACGCGAAAAGGTAAGGATACCAGTAAGGAAATTTCCGCTTAAGGAATATTAGCTTTCAATAATCTCGCTCCCCGATCTATTTGGATCGATAAGGGGCGGGATTTTTGTTTACAATAAGAAGAAACGCCGTGTTTAAGTTAGGGGATACCCGCAATGAATACGAATGCAAGGCTAAGTGATTACAGGAGCAGATTGTTAAGTCTTCCTGCAAACCGCCCTCTTCTTAAAGAGGATTTGCTAACTGATTCTTTTCTGCTTCATCGAAGCGGAGCGTTTGAGGTTTATTATTCTCCTCATAATGAATACATAGAGCCTATGGCAAAGCTTGTCATTATGGGATTGACGCCTGGCTGGACCCAAATGAAGACGGCCTACGAAGCAGCTGTACAAGGATTGGCACAAGGACTGTCTAATGAGGATATATGTAAAAAAGCCAAGACGGCCGCTCGCTTTGCGGGCTCTATGCGGCGCCAGCTTATTGCTTTTCTTGACGAGCTCGATTTGCCGGCATATATAGACGTCGCTTCTAGCGAGGAGCTGTTTCAGGAAGAACAGAAAAAGCTGCATACGGTATCTATTTTACGGTATCCAGTCTTTTATCGGATGCGCAATTATACGGGCTCGAGCCCGCAATTGCTATCATCGGCATTTCTCGCTGATTGGGCTCGTGAATCGATTATGCAGGAGCTGGAGCAGTTAACTGAACAACCTTTAATCATTCCGCTTGGAAAGGCGGTTGAAAGCGTACTTGCTAGCTTGGTTGAAGCGGGAAGAATTGCCCGTGAGCGTGTATTGTGGGGGTTTCCGCATCCATCAGGAGCGAATGGGCATCGAAAGAGTCAATTTTCGCAAAATAAAAGCAGCATGTCAGACATGCTGCGGCGCTATTTTAAAGTATAGTATGACTGGCGGTCGGTTACTCGATTATGTCTTGCGCTTCAAGTAAGGAAGACTGCTAGCGATACAGTATTGCGCAGCATAGTAGGTAATCATAATAATCGGTCCGGAATAGGTGACATCCTCAATAAACTTATTCCATGCCAGTACCGAATCAGAGATGACGAACAGGAGGCTGCCTGCTATCGCCCAAAGCTGGTTGGTCATAATGGCAGTGAACGCCATTGCGGATATAACGAGTATGTACATAATGACAGGGATGACGAGTCCGTCCTGACCGCTTGCTTGCAGAGCGCTAACCATTCGCATAGCCATATAGACGACGAATAGAACGAGCGGAATGAGAGAAGCTGCCCGTATCTTAGAGAATGACCAGCAATATAGAAAAGCCGCTATGTAAAACAGATGGCCAATGAGGAAGAAGCTAAGGCCAACAACGAACCATTGCAGCGTATAGTCACCAATCGTACAGAAGAGCAGGCCTATGAGGATAAGCCAATGTTGCATGCCGCGCTTATGAGGAAGCTGAAGGAAGCCGTAAATAATAATGAGCAGCATCGGCAGCACTTTGAACAGCATTTTTACGCCATGCGGTTCTGAAGGAATGAAGAAAATATATAGTGCCCCCATAATAGCAATTAGTGCAGTTAGACCGTACTTAATCATATTTATCGCCGCCTCTTTTTAATGGATTTTGAGCTGCTGGCTTGCTTTTGCTTGCGTCATACTGATGATGCATATCCATTAAAAATCACTTACGTAATAAATATACCATGTCTTGTTGATTTAGAAGGTCTTGAATTCATTTATCTGAATCCGTGACACCTCACTTTTTCCTAGATAGATGCCACATGGAAAAGCTTCCAAACTAAGTAGGTGCCCAAGTTCAACTAGTTTTAGGCAGCCCGAAGCAGAACCCTTAACTTGAAGCGCTCCTCATTGCTATATATTTCATCTATTTCTTTAGTTAAAGTGCAGATATAGACGACGTAACTGCGGGATCTAAAGATTATACGTTCCAAAACAAAGCTGTAATTCTGAAATAGTCTGCTTCTTGGTCAAGTAGTAGGTTTGCATTGTCGGCCGCATCATTGCCGCCATCCAAACGAACAAGAATCGGCAAAGTAGAGATCCGCCGTGCATAACGAAGGCTCATATCAATGAAATCAACAGCTTGCTATGAATGTGTCTTACCTTCGAGGAGCTCGACATTTACACCTCAGTCCTCTTGTCCGAGGTTAAGCGAAGAATGGTGAGAATCCGTCAAATCCTTATCAGTTCTGGATCCCCCGCTTCCTTTTTCGAAATCGAGTAGTCAAAGAGCTAAATCAAATCGAGCGGCAAGAAGGATTTCATATTATCTTCGTCAATGGTTACTTGAGCTGGTTTAAGCTGAGCTTTTACTCTTCTAAGTAAATCTGCCGACTTTTCACGAATGATCTTCTGCCGATTACTTGATGGCGCTGCTTGACTAAATCACTGGCGTATCGTGGGACAATAGTTTAATTAATTTCAATTGTTTATTTAGGTGGGTATCAGCAAGAAGTCATCTGATAATGATAAGGCTAGCTCGCGATGTTAGATAATCGCTGGAGGTTTCAAGGTTGAATATAATCTTCATAGGAGTTCACCCTATAGGTGCATTTAGAAATCAACAGGAAATAAGCTTTTATCTCTATTTTTTGCTCCTAAATACTCGTTCAATCTACGATATCCAGAAATTTATTTCACGGATTCGGGATTTATATAGCGTTATCAGTTGTGATATAGGACTCTGCCATTGGCGCTTGGGTAATGGATGGGGTCCTGCTACAATAGTAGAATAGCAGTCAGGCATCGGCAAGAAGCGGGCTGTATGAGTCGATAGCGGAGGGTGATTAGAGTATGAATTATCGTCGTTTAGGAAACTCGGGACTGGCTGTATCAGCTATAGGACTAGGTACGAATGCTTTTGGTAAGCGGACCGACGCCAAAGCGGCTGTAAGCATTATTCACAGCACATTGTATAGTGGTATTAACTTCATAGATACAGCTAATATATATGCCGGCACGGAATCGGAGAGAATAATTGGAGAGGCGCTAAAGGGCAGGCGGGATAAAGTTGTATTGACAACGAAAGCTGGATTGCCGCGCGGCAGCGGTCCTAATGAAAGCGGCTCTTCCCGGTTTCATTTGCAGCAGGAGCTGGAGCAAAGTTTAAAGCGGCTGCAAACCGATTATATTGATCTTTATCAAATTCATACTTTTGATCCGAATACGCCGCTGGAGGAAACGCTGCGGACGCTTGATGATATGGTTCGATCGGGCAAGGTCCGGTATATCGGAGCATCAAACTATGCAGCATGGGAGTTCATGAAGGCGCTGGGAATTAGCGAGCGGCTTGGCTTAAGCCGTTATGTGTCGGTCCAGTCCTGTTATTCGCTGGCTGACCGGACCATTGAGAACGAGCTTATGCCGATGTGTCTGGATCAAGGCATTGGCATCATTCCGTATTACCCGCTTGCCGGAGGCATTCTAAGCGGTAAATACGTCAGCCCGGATTCCATTCCTGCTGGCTCACGAGCAGAAACGGACCCGAACTTTAAACGATTCCTGGATGCGAGAACGATAGAGCTGGGGAGAAGAGTTAGCGAGCTTGCCCATGAGCAAGGCTGCTCGTCAAGCGCGCTGTCGCTTGCCTGGTTAATGAGCAGGCCTGCCGTATCGACTGTAATTGTCGGGGCGACGCGTACGGAGCAGCTGCAGGATAATCTCGGCTGTCTGTCTGTAAGCCTAAATCAGCAGCTAATCGAGCAACTCGATACTATAAGCGATCCGTATCGCCATGGCGAGCCTTTTGCTGTATATCGTTTATAATCGTGAGAGAATATGCTTTCGACATCGTGCAGGCTGCTTGCGTCGGACTTGTTTTGCTTGCTGTCCTGTCTGTTGTCTATACAAGCTGGAGGAACGGCATCTCGCCAATGCCCGCGTCAGCGGTAGTCCGAAGAGCGGTGGCGGCGGAGGTGAATCGTCTGCTTGCAAGCGGTCTGCTCATTGAGGCGGGCTCTGGCTGGGGGACGTTGGCGTTTCAATTGAATAAGCATTGTAAGGGGCTGCGTATTATCGGGCTTGAAAACTCGCTCGTCCCCTTGCTGGCTGCACGCCTGATGAGACTGCTTATGGGAATGCGCTCAAGAAAGAGGCTAAGCTTTCTCCGGCAAAATATATACAGCTATTCCTTTCAGCATGCCGATGCTATCGTCTGCTATTTGTACCCGGGAGCTATGAAGCGGCTTGCGTCACAGTGGTCTAAGCAATGCAAGCCGGGCGCATATATCGTCAGCGTCTGCTTCGCTTTGCCTGGCTGGAAGCCGGAGAAGGAATTAGTCTGCCGAGATATGCATCGTACGAGGATTTACGTGTATAGAATGGCTGAACAGCCGCCTTCTTACGAAGAACTTCTAGCGCAAACCGCTGGAAAATAGTTTTACAGCATTCGTTTATTGACAAAGCTACGGTTGGGCAGTACGATTTAGCTTTAGGCATTAAATAAGCAATGGCGCATCATAGAATTAGGATTATTATTTCTCGTAAAATACCTAATAGAGAAGACGCCTGCTTCAAGGGAGAGGCGTCTTTTTGACGGAATATAGAAAGTATATGTTTTTCGGCATACCTATCCTATATTTCTCGGAACGAAACGCGCAGCGCCGCCAAAGAAAGGCGGCAGCCGTTTCGCCTTGGATAGAACGAAAGAAGGAGGACTACTTTGATAAAGCTTGTTCAACTGAACAAAACCTATAAAACAAAAAAAGGACCGGTTATTGGCGTAAATAACGTCACATTAACCATTCCGAAGGGCGAAATATATGGTATAGTCGGTTACAGCGGAGCGGGAAAGAGCTCTGTTCTGCGCTGTATGAATCTGCTTGAGGCGCCTACCTCAGGACAGGTCATCGTTGATGGCACTGATTTGACGAAGCTTTCTAAGGAGAAGCTGCGGCTGGCGCGTCAGAAAATAGGAATGATTTTTCAACATTTCAATCTAATCAGCAGCAAAACTGTATATGAAAATGTTGCATTTGCGCTGAAAGCGGCAGGGCAGTCAAAGGAGCATATCGCGGCGAGAGTGCCGGAGCTGCTTCAGCTTGTGGGCCTGACTGAACAAGCGGAACAGTATCCCGCACAGCTAAGCGGCGGTCAGAAGCAGCGGGTCGGCATTGCGAGAGCGCTGGCCAATGAGCCGCAGGTGCTGCTATGCGATGAAGCGACATCCGCGCTGGACCCTGTGACAACAAGCTCGATACTTGCCCTCCTAAAGGATATTAATCACAAGCTGGGACTGACTATTGTGCTCATCACGCATGAGATGGAGGTAGTCAAGGAGCTATGCCATCGCGTAGCGATTATGGAGAAGGGCCAAGTGGTAGAGGAAGGTCTGGTCTATGATATTTTCGCACAACCTGTTCAGCCTCTAACGAGAGAATTTGTACAAAATGCGCTGGAATTCACATTGCCGTCCAAGCTTTGGGAGAAGCTAGATCCAAGCGGCAAGGTTGTGAAGGTTCTGTTCCGCAATGAGGCTGCAGAACAAGCGATTATTAATGACTTGCTGCAATCCAGCGGCATTAAAGCGAATATTTTACACGGCAAAATCGAGTATATTGGGGACAAGCCTCTCGGCACCTTCATCATGGAAGTGACAGGAGAGACTGCTGAGATTGACAAGGCGCTGCAATACTTGGCTGAGCGAAATTGCGGAGTGGAGGTGGTCAAGCGTGTTCTCTAGCTCCTTTATCGAACTGCTGCCGGATATGCTGAAAGCATTTAGAGAGACACTTTATATGGTAGGACTGTCTTTGTTCATCGCTATTGTGCTCGGCATTCCTATTGGCATTTTACTGTTTGTCAGCGGGAAGGGTTTATTTTATGAAAATCGTTTCATTAGTGTCGTTGTCGGTTTTATTTCAAATCTTATCCGATCGATTCCGTTTCTAATTTTGCTGGTTTTGCTGCTTCCGTTCACGGATGTGCTGCTTGGAAGCACGATCGGACCGACTGCGGCTGCAGTTCCTTTATCCGTTGCTGCTATTCCGTTCTACGCCAGACTTGTTGAAAGCTCGCTCCGCGAGGTGAACAAGGGCGTCATTGAAGCGGCGATCGCAACGGGCGCCAAGCCCTGGTTCATTATTCGCGAGGTGCTGCTGCCTGAAGCGAAGCCGGGCATTCTGTCCGGACTTACGATTACCGCGATTAGCTTGCTTGGCTTCTCGGCGATGGCGGGTACAGTCGGCGGCGGAGGCATAGGTGATTTGGCTATCCGCTTCGGTTATTACCGGTATGACAATGAAGTGTTGTTTACGACGGTTATTATACTGGTCGTGCTCGTTCAGATTATCCAGCTTGTGGGTGATTGGGCTGCGCGCAAAGTAGATAAGCGTTAATTATAATGTTTTAGAGAGAAAGGGAGAGGACAATGAAGAAATCATCTTTATTCGTTTTGCTTTTGGTTATCGCGCTAGTGGCAGCTGCTTGCGGCTCTAATAATGCGAACAGCGGCTCCGGCAAGGAAGATGCTGCAGGTGCTGGGGAGAAGAAAAATGTGAAAATAGGCGCGACTGCCGGCCCATACAGCGATATGGTGTCAAAAGCGATTCAGCCTATTCTAGAGGAAAAAGGCTACAAGGTCGAAGTCGTTGAGTTCAACGATTATGTACAGCCGAACAAAGCGCTTGCGAGCGGTTCAATCGATGCGAATCTGTTCCAGCATATTATTTATTTGAAGAAATTCGCTGCTGATAACAAGCTGGATATTACAGATATAATCAGCGTTCCTACGGCGCCTATGGGCTTGTACTCCAATAAATATAAATCAGTAGACGAAATTGCGGACGGTTCTGAGCTTGCTATTGCGAATGATCCGGCTAATCTTGCTCGTTCCTTGCTGCTGCTTGAGGATATGGGGCTAATTAAAGCCAATCCGGATGCCGATCCTGCTACGATCTCTGAGAAGGATATTACTGAAAATCCGAAAAACTTGAAAATCAAGCTGCTTGAAGCGGCTCAGCTGCCGCGCGTTGTAGAAAGCACGGATCTGGCTGTTGTGGCGGGCAACTTTGCACTTGCAGCCGGCATGGATCTAACTTCTGCCATTCAACTGGAAAATATGAACGAAAACTATCGCAATGTTGTGGCGATCAACACAAAGGACAGCGAGAGCCAGTTCGCTAAAGACTTGAAGGAAGCTGTTGAGTCCGCGGAGTTTGAAGCGACGATGGATGCTGAGTTCCAAGGCTTCTCGAAGCCCGAGTGGATGCAGTCCCGTTAAGGCGTAAGCAGCGCTCCAAAGTTTATAGTTAAAGCGATAAAATACCCACTATCTTGCTTATGATAGTGGGTATTTTTAGTTATATTAGAAAATTTGACTATCTAATATTATAGTGAGAATATAAATGATGAATGTTCGTTCTATAAGACGAGTATTCTAATCTCATATAGGACTAACTAACAGGAGGCTGCGACATGGGTAGATTAGAAAACAAGGTTGCCATTATTACTGGTGCTGCTGGCGGTATGGGGAAAGCGGACGCAATTCTATTTGCACAGGAAGGCGCAAAGGTCGTTATTACCGACATGCAGGAAGAGAAAGTGAAAGAGGTCGCTCAAGAAATCGTTAATAATGGCGGAGAAGCGATCGCGCTCAAGCAGGACGTTTCGTCAGAAGAAGATTGGATCAAGGTCGTCGGCGCCGCTATGGAACGTTTCGGCAAGATTGATGTTCTAGTTAATAATGCGGGCGTTTCCAATGCTACTCCAATGCTTGAAATGACGGTTGAAGCGTTCGAAAGAACGATGTCCATTAATGTAACAAGCGTATTCCTTGGTCAGAAGCATGTGATTCCAAAAATGATTGAAAACGGCGGCGGCTCGATCGTCAATATTTCCTCCATTGCCGGCCTAAGAGGCAGCAGCGGCTCTGGACCATACACAGCAAGTAAAGGCGCAGTTCGTCTGCTAACCAAAGCAACAGCGGTTGACTTCGCTAAGCAAAATATTCGTTGCAACTCGATTCATCCAGGCTTCATCGAAACGCCGATGACTGAGGGCTTTTTCGCTGATGAGCGCATGACTGGCTGGTTCTTGTCGCAAACTCCAATGCCGCGTCTAGGTAAAGCAGAGGATATCGCTAAGGCGGTTCTGTTCCTAGCATCGGACGAGTCCTCTTATATTACTGGCGCGGAGCTTCCGGTTGACGGCGGCGTAACAGCTAGATAATTATCATTGCATATGGAAAGGGCTGTCTCTAAGCAGATCCGCACTCTAATGGTAGAACAAGAGTGCGCGCAGACTTAGGACAGCCCTTGCTATTATTAGATCCACCAGAGATTGCTGCGCTTGCTTATATGCTACAGGACAAGGAAGCCCATCGCTCGCTTAGCGTCATCTAATGTTTTGTTAGCTACTTCAGCTGCTTTGCGCGCTCCGTTGCGAAGGATATCGTCCAGCTCGGAGGAGTTGACGATGTCGTGATAGCGCTGCTGTATCGGCTCAAGCTTGCTGATGACGACCTCAGCCAGATCCTTCTTGAATGCCCCGTAGCCTAACCCTTCATAGCGTTTTTCGATGACAGGGATTTCTTCCTCGGAGAATACGGAATAGATCTCGAGCAGATTGCTGACCGCAGGCTTCGTGTCCCAATCATAGCGAATAGTGCCCTCGGAGTCTGTAACGGCGCGCGAAAGCTTTTTGCGAATGACGCTCGGTTCATCTAGCATAAGAATGTAGCTGCTTTTGTTAGGATTGCTCTTGCTCATCTTGCTCGATGGATCATCAAGTCCCATAATACGGGCTCCCATTTCTTGTATGACCGGCTCCGGTACGGTAAAGGTTGCTCCGTATTTATTGTTAAAACGATTAGCCAGGTCGCGGGTGAGCTCGACATGCTGCTTCTGATCGTCGCCGACCGGCACATGAGTCGCTTGATAGACAAGAATATCGGCCGCCATCAGGGCAGGATAGGTGAAAAGAGCGGAGCTTACGACATCCTTGCCGTCCGATTTATCTTTGAACTGCGTCATGCGGCTAAGTTCGCCGAAATGCGCCTGTGTCTCCATCAACCAGCCAAGCTCAGCGTGAGCAGGGACATGAGACTGGACGAAAATCGCGTTCTTGTCGGGGTCGATGCCTGCCGCTACATACAGCGCGGCTAAGTCGCGTGTGCGTTGAAGCAGCTCCTTCGGATCTTGATGAACGGTAACCGCATGCAGATCGGGAATGAAGTAGAAGCATTCATGCTCATGCTGGTTTTTTACAAATTGCTGCAGGGCGCCGCTGTAGCCGCCGATATTAAGCTCGCCGCTCGGTTTAATGCCTGATAAAATCCGTTTTGGTTTGGTCATTTGTTTACACTCCTTATTTTCACTTACGTCTACGCGAAGAAACGCAAAAAAGCACTCCGTCCGCAATAAAGGGACGAAGTGCTGTAGACTCCGCGATACCACCCGAATTCGGCTAAGCGCCGCACTCTGTCATGTGTATGAAGGTCAGGCCAATTGTACGGGCTGCCGCATTCCATCATGCCTCCCCAAGATAACGGAGGGAGCTGCCGTCAATGCCTACTGTTCAGGGTGAAGCTGCACGCACACCGCAGAAGTTCGGATTGAAGCGAAGGGACCCATTCACAGCACTGCATTGTACCGGACCTTTCACCAGTCGCCGGCTCGCTAGGACAGCTGCAATGCGCTACTCTTTCCCTTCATAGCTGTTAGGTATAGACGTTGTAATAGTGCTATAAGCATTACATATTTGCTGTTGTTGAGTCAAGTGGCGGTTTTAGTGACAGATTTAGCCAAACGATAATTTTTGAAAATGGCTTGCTTTTTATCTCAAAATGTATTATCTTAAATTTAAGATTATTTAAAGGCAAGGGGATGATCAAAATGCCGGATAACACGGATGCAAATATAAATCTAAAGGATGAAGCATTAGCGCTATATATTGCTCTTTCACGCGCCAGCCAGTGGGTAAATGCGCATGCCGATCGCGATATTCGTAGGCATGGACTGAATCGTACGGAGTTCGGCGTTCTAGAGCTGCTGTATCACAAAGGAGCTCAGCCGTTGCAGCAGATTGGCGGCAAGGTGCTTATGAGCAGCGGCAATATCACGTACGTAGTTGATAAATTAGTGAGCAAGGGTTATGTGCAGCGCAGAGCATCGTCGGAGGACCGGCGGCTTATATATGCAGAGGTTACCGCTGCCGGCTCGGCGTTTATTGAATCTATTTTTCCAGGTCATGCAGAAGCTATTCAAGACGCAGTCAACGGTCTTTCATTGGAGGAACAGAAGCTCGCGCAAGGGCTCCTGAAGAAGCTTGGCAAGTATGCGCAGGAGCATTTTTAGTTACAGAACGCTTAAACCTTTTACAGCAAGCTACAGTTATGCAATGGCCAATTAGTCTGTACGACATGAGCATAAGCGGCTTAGTGCAAAGGCGTTGCCTTAAGCTAGCGGCTGTTGCTTATATCAATTATCTTAATTTAAAGATATGGCGGACGAACCGTGTTTTTGAGCAAACTGATGATAAAGAATTGAGGAGAGTGGACACAATGACATTACGTACAGCAGGGATTCATCATATTACAGCTTTCGTAGGCGATCCGCAGAGAAATGTTGATTTTTATGCTGGAGTGCTTGGATTGCGGCTTGTGAAAAAGACGATAAATTTTGATGCGCCTGAGGTTTATCATTTGTACTTTGGCAATGAGGCGGGCAGCCCGGGAACGATTATTACGTTTTTCCCTTCTGAAGACTCTCGTAAAGGAAAGATCGGCGGCGGTCAGGTCGGCGTAACCACTTACGTCATACCTGCAGGTACCATGGACTTTTGGAGGGATCGTCTGAGCAAACTTAGTATTGCAGCAACGGAATCTGTGCGTTTTGGCGAAACCTTTGTACAACTCCATGATCCTGATGGATTGCGGATTGAACTAGTCGAGCGGGAGGAGGGCAAGCCAAGCAACTGGTCATTCGGGGGTGTTCCGGCGAGCAAGGCGATCAAAGGCTTTGGGGGAGCGCTGTTATACAGTACGGCTCCAGACCGTACGGCGTCGGTTCTTGTACAGACGCTTGGTCTTATAAGAGAGGCTGAGGAAGGAGGCTTCATACGCTTCAGAGCAAGCGGCGATATCGGTCAGGTTATTGATATGAATGCGGCTCGTATGGAGTCAGGTATTGGAGGCTCAGGCACCGTCCATCACATTGCGTGGAGAGCCAAGGACTTCGAGGAGCATGAACAGTGGAGATCTCAAGTAGAGGGTATGGGTCTTGCCCCGACTCCGATTGTAGACCGTCAATACTTTAATGCAATTTATTTCCGTGAGCCGAGCGGTATTTTGTTCGAGATTGCTACAGATCCGCCGGGTTTTGCTAATGACGAAGAGCCGGATAAGCTTGGCGAGAAGCTGATGCTGCCGGAATGGTATGAACCGCATCGGGCGCAAATTCAATCCTTTTTGAAGCCGTTTGAAGTGCGTGTATTGGAGGGGGATAAAGAATGAAGCATCTATTTAAGCAAGGGTCAGATACAAAAGCACCGGTTCTGCTGCTGTTGCACGGCACAGGCGGTACAGAGCATGATTTGCTCGGACTTGCGGACATGGTATCGCCCGGGTCATCAGTGCTTAGTGTACGAGGCAATGTATTGGAAAATGGCATGCTGCGGTTTTTCCGCCGCTTGGCTGAGGGTGTGTTCGATATGGAGGATTTACAATTCCGCACGAAGGAACTGCATGATTTTGTTAACCAAGCGTCAGTGGACTATACATTCGATCGCAGTAATGTCGTTGCGATTGGCTACTCGAATGGAGCTAACATAGCGGCAAGCATGCTGTTCCACATTCCTGGCTCGCTCAGTGGAGCGATTTTGCATCACCCGATGGTTCCTCGCAGGGAAATTGCGCTGCCTAACTTGACCGGTGTCAGCTGCTTTATTGGCGCAGGCAACAATGATCCCATCTGCGCTCCATCGGAGACGGAGGAATTAACGTCGCTCCTTACAGACGCAGGCGCAAATGTCACTGTTCACTGGGAGTCAGCGGGTCATCAGCTCACGAGGACTGAGGTTGAGGCATCTGCTGCTTGGTATCAGGCGACATATAAATAAGACAGCTTAATTGTTGTATATTGAATCGCGGAGGTAGATGCATGCTTTCCATTGATCCTAATGAGCTGACGGCTCGTGACAACTACAAGCTGCTCATTGGAACTATCATACCCAGACCGATTGCGCTCGTTACGACACTGGGAGAGGATGGGACGCTTAATGCGGCGCCGTTCAGCTTTTTCAACATCGTGTCGTCCGACCCGCCGATGGTGTCAGTCGCCGTACAGAGGAAGCAAGGTATACAGAAGGATACTTCGCGCAACGCGATAGCGCTAGGCGCCTTCGTCGTCCATATTGTCGATGAGGACAATGTGGAAGCCGTTAATCGGACGGCTGCCAGTCTGCCTCCCCAGGTAAGCGAAATGACATTGGGCGGTTTGACGGAGGCTGCAAGCATCCGCATCACAGTGCCGGGCATCGCGGAAGCGAAGGCTCGGATGGAATGCGTGCTGGAGCAGTCGATTCCGCTTGGAGGCACAGAAAATGCTCCTGCCTGTGATTTGCTCATTGGCAGAGTCGTCGCTTTTCATCTTGATGAAACAATCTATCATGATGGTTACATTTCGGCGGAGGTCCTGAAGCCAGTCAGCAGGCTTGCTGGAAACGATTATGCGAGGTTGGGCAGTACCTTTACAATTGAGCGTCCACTATAGCGCATTGGTAATAAAAAGCGTTGGAGCAGGGATTGGATTTCGATCGCCTTGCTCAAACGCTTTTTTTGTTACTATTGTCCTCCAGCGGTCATTTCTACCGTAAAATGAAGTGCAACTTGGGCACACGGGGGATTAAGGGAAATCCCTACCGTTGCAAACGGAGTCATGTGGCTACTTAACTGCAATTATCGAATATAGGGGAAGGTTTTTCTTTTAAACGGTCATTTTATACAAATCCAACACTTTTAAAGGAAACTTTTACCGCTAGCCCCTTGGAACCCGCCACCGTCTGAGCAGCCAACAATCAAACCCGTTATCTTCCTAGAAGTCGGCCATCAGAACAGTCAATCATCGAACCAGCCGCCACCCGAGTAGTCATTCGACAGAGCATCCTGCTATCAACTGTGCTAATCATCTAAGCAGCTAGCGAACAGAGCCGCCAGCTATCGCGTCGGCTGCTGTCATCCATTGTCAATATGTCTGATATCAATTATACTAATCGAACTATTACTCGAAGAATCAGGTCATAACAGAGGTGCTGCATATTGGTTAGATTGCTGAGATTTCTAAAGCCTTATTGGTTTGTGGCGCTGCTGGCGCCTTTATTTATGCTGCTGGAGGTAGCAATGGATCTGCTGCAGCCAAGGCTGATGGCGAGTATCGTCGATAATGGCATTATGGCTAAGGATTTGGATCATGTGCTGCGCACGGGTGGAGCTATGTTTGGCGTAGCGCTTGTCGGTCTCGTGGGGGGCGCTTGCTGTACCATTTATTCTACGAGAGCCTCGCAGCATTTTGGCACGGACCTTCGTCAGGAGCTTTTCGATAAAATCCAATCATTGTCCATTCAGTCGATAGATCGTGTAGGAACAGGATCATTAATTACGAGACTAACTAGTGATATCGCGCAGCTCCAGCAAATTGTCTTAATGATGCTTCGTGTATTCGCGCGAAATACGTTCCAGATGATCGGCGCTGTCATTATGGCGCTGCTCATCAGTCCCAAGCTGGCAATTATCACATTGTTCATGATTCCGCTGCTTGTTGCAACTTTAGTTATCACGACCCGCAAAACGATACCTTTGTACAGCAAGGTGCAGCAGAAGCTGGACGGTGTCAACGCTGTAATGGTAGAAAATTTAGCAGGCATTCGCGTTATTAAAGCATTCGTACGAGCGAAGCATGAGGAACAGCGCTTTGGCGACACGAACAGCAGTCTGCTGCGATCTAGCTTGAAGGCGGCCCGAATCGTTGCGCTTAATTCGCCGATTATGGCGATAATTGTTAACTTCAGCATTGTCGGAGTGCTATGGTATGGAGGCGTGCTTACGAGGCAGGGCTCGCTTCCGGTGGGGGACTTGGCAGCCTTTTTGACTTATATTACTCAGCTTCTGATGTCTATTGTCGGACTGGGCAACCATTTAATGATGGTGTCACGGGGTAAAGCTTCTGCCGATCGGCTGAACGAGGTGCTGGAGCTGTCCGCTGACAAGCCTGAAGCGTTGACGGGAGCGATTTCACGCGATCGTTTTATTATTCGAGAGGGCCTTCTTGAATTCCAAGGAGTGAGCTTCAGCTATGATGGAGATCCTGACCATGCCGTACTCAGCGACGTTACTTTCACAGCGGAGCCGGGTGAAACAATTGGCATTGTCGGCGTCAATGGTGCAGGTAAATCAACGCTTGTCAGCTTGATACCGCGATTTTATGAGCCAACTAAAGGTACGATAAAGCTCGATTCACGCCCAATTGCTGATATAAATCCGCAGGAGCTGCACAGTCAGGTCGGCATGGTGCTGCAGCAAGCCCTGTTGTTCAGCGGAACGATTCGCGATAACATTGGCTTCGGCAAGCCTGATGCGACCGACAGCGAAATTGAAGAAGCGGCGCGAGCAGCTCAGGCGCATGAGTTCATTGTCAAGCTGCCTGACGGCTACGATACGCTTGTCGGTCAACGCGGCGTAAATTTGTCCGGCGGACAGAAGCAGCGGCTGTCTATCGCGCGAACACTGCTAATGAAGCCAAAGCTTGTCATCCTCGATGACTGCACAAGTGCGGTCGATTTAACGACTGACCGCCGCATCCGCCAATCGCTTGAGCAAGTCATGAAGGAAAGCACCTGCCTGATCATCGGACAGCGCATCGCTTCCGTCGAGCATGCCGACCGGATTCTAGTCCTGGAGGAAGGTCGAATAACGGCAGAGGGGACGCATCAGGAGCTGCTAAAGCATAGTAAGCTATACAACCAGATTGCTTTGTCCCAGCAAGGAGCGTGACGACATTGACTCATACCTTTTCTACATTAAAAAAAATCGGACAATACGTGCTGAAGCAACCGGTAAGACTGCTGCTTATCGCTTTAATGACATTGCTGTCAGCAGCGCTGGCTTTAGCTATGCCTTATCTTATTGGCCAGGCACTTGATGCTTATATCATTCCGAAGCGCTATGAAGGGCTACTGCAGTTATGCTTTCTTATGCTGATTCTGTATGCTTCGGGCAGCATCGTAAGCTGGCTGCAGGCTTATCTGCTTGCGGATGTATCACAGCGAACGGTATGGCGTATGCGCAGCGATCTTTTTTCCCATATTCAGAAGCTTCCGCTTTCTTTCTTCGTTACGCGTAAGCATGGCGACCTGATGAGCCGAACGACGAATGATATCGAGAATGTAACAACGACGCTCAACCAGAGCCTTATTCAGCTTATTTCAAGTGTTATTATGCTAGTTGGTTCTTTTACGATGATGCTCGTGCTTAATGTATGGCTGACGCTTGTGGCTCTCGTTGTTATTCCGCTTATCGTCATCTGTTCGAAAAAAATCGCTAAAGTAACGAAAAGCCAGTTCAAGCATCAGCAAAAGGAACTCGGCGCGCTAAACGGTTTCATCGAGGAGACGATATCGGGGCAGAAGGTTGTCTCGCTTTTTCATCAAGAGGAGCGTATGGCCAGCCAATTTGCCGCATCGAATGAGAGGCTTCGCAAGGTCGGGACGAAAGCACAAATTTACGCCGGTATGATGGGCCCGTTTATGAACCTGCTCGGACATACCAGTTATCTCATTATTGCCGCTGCAGGTGCGTGGCTCGCATTGAGGGATCTTACCTCTGTAGGTGTAATTATAAGCTTTCTTACTTATTCTAGACAGTTCAGCGGTCCGCTTAATGAACTGGCTAACCAGTACAATCTCATCCTAGCGGGTATCGCTGGGGCGGAGCGTGTATTCGAGATCATGGAGACCCCGTCTGAGTTCGAGGAGCGAGAGGATGGCGTCCATCTTAATGGAATTGCAGGCCGGGTAGAGTTTCGTGAGGTAGGCTTCCGATACAACGAGGATAAAACCGCGCTGGAGGACATCTCCTTCACAGCATGGCCTGGACAGACTGTCGCGCTTGTCGGACCGACTGGGGCAGGAAAAACGACCATTATTAACTTGCTTGGACGTTTCTTCGACGCTAACAAAGGCCAAATTCTGATTGATGGCGTTGATATTAAAAGTATGGATAAAAGGAGCCTGCGCCGCCAGCTTGGCATAGTGCTTCAAGATGCGCATGTATTCGCAGGCACGATCCGCGAGAATATCCGTTACGGCAGATTGGAGGCAACGAATGAGGAGGTTGCGGAAGCGGCGAGAAAAGCTCATGCGCATGATTTTATAATGAGGCTGCCAGACGGCTATGACACACTATTATCAGCGGAGGGCGGCAATATCAGCCATGGTCAGCGGCAGCTGCTCACGATTGCGCGGGCGATTCTGTCAGAGCCTGCCTTGCTTGTATTAGATGAGGCTACGAGCAGCGTTGATACGCTTGCGGAGCTTCATATCCAGGCTGCGATGGCTGAGCTGCTGGGCGGCAGAGCAAGCTTCGTCATCGCCCACCGGCTGAGCACGATTCGGAGCGCCGATCTTATTCTCGTCATTAACGATGGGCGAATTGTCGAACAAGGCACCCATGAACAGCTGCTGGCGCGGCAAGGACTATACAGCGAGCTGCACGGCAACCAATTCCAAGAGGAGGAGCTGAACGCCCGATAATGAATTCGCAATTGACGGCACAGCTTATTCTATGAATAATAAATAAGAAGAATAGGAGGTATGCTTTATGTCTATTGTCCCAGAACTGTTAGCTTTTAATAAGCAATTTGTCGAAGAGAAGCAATATGAATCATATTTAACGAATAAGTATCCCGATAAGAAGGTTGTTATTCTGACATGTATGGATACCAGGCTTATGGAGCTGCTTCCAAAAGCGCTTAATCTCAGAAATGGCGATGCCAAGTTTATCAAAAACGCCGGGGCTGTTCTGACACAGCCGTTCGGAAGTGCTATGCGAAGCATATTGGTCGCTGTCTATGAAATGGGAGCGCAAGAAGTACTAGTTATTGGCCATCATGGCTGCGGAATGAGGAATCTGGACACGAACGCTTTGGTGAAAAAGTTTATCGATAACGGCATTGATGAGCAGGTTATCGAAACGCTTGAAAACTCCGGTATCCGTATGGATCGCTTCCTGCGAGGCTTTAATAGTGCCGAGGAAGGTGTTATGCACAGCGTGTCTATGATACGCAGACATCCGCTCATGCCGAGCAAAATTCCCGTTCACGGCTTTGTAATCGATCCGAAAACAGGTGCATTGAGTCTGATTACAGAGGACTATGAGGAGGCTTAAAGCCTCCAGTAGCCGCATACTTGAAAGATATGGCATCTATTGCTCATAGCCTTAAAAACCGAAAGTCAGATCCGTATTAACGCCAATTGCCGCCTTGCTGCCTTCTCCAGCTGCAATAATCAGCTGAGAGGGCCCGGCCATTCCGTTATCACCTGCCGCATACACGCCTTTGACCGATGTTCGTCCATAGTGGTCAGTCGCTATGCCGCCGCTGCTGTTAGCAATGCAGCCAAGCGCTTCGCTAAAGCTGGCCGCTGCTTCCCATTGGGCTGAAATAAAGCCTCCGCTTCGTTCAATACTTCCCCCATCGTGAAACAAAATTCGCATTAATTGCCCATTTTGATGAACAAGAGACCGGATAGGCGCTCCGATCAGCCGAATGCCTCTCATCTGCAAATCCCTAATTTGTTCTTCGTTCATAGATCGCTTGCCATTCGTACAAAGAATAAGATTGCTGCTCCACTGCCGCACCAATGTGGCTAGATGATCAGCTGCAGGCGATTCTGACACAATAACGAGCGGTTTATCCCGCAGCTCCCAACCATCGCAGTAAGGACAGCTGAATAAGCTTTTTCCATAACATTCTGCAAGCCCGGCAATAGCCGGCAATCTCTCCTTCACTCCCGTTGCGAGAATAATAGTGCGGGCTCTAAACACTTGACCCAGTGTGTTAGTAAGCCTAAAGCCGTCTCCATCGACTCCATGCGTTCCTGCCAGCGTAAAGCCGTTCGGCTCCATCCTTACATCAATAATTCGGCTTAGGCTAAAAGAGACATGAGGATAGCGTTGAATATCCTTATGCGCCAGTGCGCGAAATTCAGTCGGACTGATGCCGTCCCTTGTAATGAATCCATGCGACATTCGCGTTACCGCATTACGCGGTTTATTATCATCGAACAGCATAACCGTTCTTCTTGCGCGGCCAAGCACAAGCGCAGCGCTAAGACCTGCAGGCCCGCCGCCAATTATGGCACAATCAAGCAGCATTCGCCTCACCCCGACTCTTCAGCATTCCTTCCTATTATTCTATGATGGAGGCTGATACCTTAAAACCTGTAAGGGCCAGTCCGGCCGATCTCAGCTTAAAGCATGACGCTTTGTACACTGCATGGCTTCTCTCGCGCATAATGAAGTATAATGGCTGTAAGAAAAAGCGCATACGGGTTTGGAGGAGAGAGCTAATGAAGATTGCAATTGCGGGCGGAAGCGGATTTGTTGGAAAAGCACTAACGACGGAGCTTCTGCTGCAGAAGCACGAGGTGTATATTTTGTCACGGCGCGCATTGCAGGAACAGAAGGTAGACGGCTTGACCTATGTGAACTGGCTGGGCGCTAACGATCGGCCGGAGCTGCAGCTTGAGGGTGTAGAAGTTTTTATTAATCTTGCAGGCGAATCGCTGAGCAGCGGGCGCTGGACCTCGGCTAGGAAAAAACAGATAGTGGACAGCCGCCTAACGGCGGCGAGAGAGATCAAGCGTATTATAGCCGCCTTGGATACCAAGCCGAGTGTATTGCTTAACGCAAGCGCGATCGGCTATTACGGCACTTCTTCTGAAGAAATATACACGGAATCAGCGATAAAGCGACCGTCTGACTTCCTATCGGATACAGTTGATCGCTGGGAGAAAGAAGCCTCTGATGCGGGAGTTAGAACCGTTTTTATGCGCTTTGGCGTTATTTTGGGCGATAAGGAAGGGGCGCTGCCTCGCATGTTGCTGCCGTATAAGCTGTTTGGCGGAGGCACCGTTGGTTCCGGCAGGCAAGTGTTGTCGTGGATACATATACAGGATGTGGTTCGCGCTGCGATTTATTGTATAGAGCATCATGCTCTCTCGGGAGCAGTTAACTTTACGGCGCCTAATCCTGTCAATATGAATGCATTTGGATCAACCATTGGAAAAATGCTAAAAAGACCGCACTGGCTCCCTGTTCCCGCTTTTATGCTCAAGCTGCTGCTTGGCGAAATGAGCGTTCTTGTGCTGGAGGGACAGACGGTCTTACCCGAACGATTAATCCAGCATGGCTACAGCTTCGCATACCCCGAACTTGAGGATTCCCTGCGCAGCCTGCTAGCTTGAATTAACCAATCGTAATTTTTCCCTCCGGATAGTGAAACAGCTCCTTGTGCTTGCGCGAATTAACAGCGAAGGCAAGCGTGACGGGGCCAATCCGTCCTATGAGCATGGTGACCATAAGTACAATCTTACCGACATTAGACGCTTCAGCCGTTAATCCCGAGGACATGCCGACAGTCCCGTATGCGGATGTTGTTTCGAACATGACCGATAAGAAGGAGGCGTTCTCGGAGATGGATAATATCATTGTGGCCACTGTAATGACAAAGAATGAGATCATGGTGAACATAATGGCCTGATGCGTTTGCGTTTTTGAGATTCGATGGCGGAACAAAACAACATCCTCTCTTCCTCGCAGCATTGTAATCATAGCGCCGATGAGTATGGCAAAGGTAGTTACGCGTATTCCGCCGCCGGTAGAACCGGGTCCAGCACCAATAAACATTAGTAAAATCAGGAAAAACTGCGTAACCTCACGCATGAGACTAATGTCGACGGTCGTTGTGCCGCTTGATCTTGCCGATACAGATTGGAAAACAGAACTGAGCGTTTTGCCTACACCGGAAAGCGATCCGAGCGTTGCCGGATTGGCGTATTCCAATAAAAAGATGCCAATGGCCCCAATCAGCGTTAAAACACCTGTAAAGGATAAAACAACCTTACTGTGCAGACTAAGCTTGCGATTAACCGGATAGGTGAGCAGCTCTGAAATGACGATAAATCCGATCCCGCCAAAGAAAATGAGCAGCATGGAAACAATGTTAATGAAGGGATCTTCTGCGTAAACCATCAAGCTTGCGCTGTGTCCTGTCAATTGACTGAACAAATCAAAGCCGGCGTTATTGAAGAAAGAGATGCTATGGAAGATGCCGAAATAGATGGATTTCCCTACGGGATGGTTTAGCATAAAGTAAAAGCTGAGCAGCAACGCGCCGCTCAGCTCGATAACTAGAGCATAAAGTAGCACTTTGCGCACCAATCTAACAATACCGTCTGTTGAGCCGTAATTCATCGATTGCTGAAGCAGCAACCGTTCACGAAATGAGATTCGCTTGCGGAACATCAGCGCAAATAATGTCGCCATAGTCATAAAGCCCAGTCCGCCGACTTGTACGAGCATAAGGATAACCAGTTGTCCAAATAAAGAAAGATGCGTACCTGTATCGAGGACGGAAAGCCCAGTAACGCATGTTGCAGAAGCAGCCATAAACAACGCGTCTAAATATGGCATATCTACGGTTTCTTTATAGGAGATCGGCAGCATGAGTAGCTCAGCCCCGATGAATATAATAATGATAAAGCCAAGCACCATAATTTGAGGGGGGCTTGGACGATAACGTACTTTATTGCGAAATGAGATTAATGACTTCATTGACGGATTCAACTCCAACTTAACATGGCAATAGCGCTGCTATCTGTAGTATAGATCATCTAACGAGAAATATGATAAAGATGCAATCATTGTAACACATAGATCTGACAGTGCGTGCGTAAACAAAAAACTGTGCTAAACTTTTTCATTAGCTCTGAGGCAGCGTGATTTCCACACAGGTTCCTTTGCCAAGCTCGCTTCGGAATACGATTGTTCCTTTATGATTGGCGATAATCGTCTGGCTGACCATAAGACCAAGCCCTGTGCCCGACGTCTTGCGAGTAAAGAAGGGCTCGCCCAGTCTTTGCAGATCGCTCTCGGATATTCCAATGCCCTGATCAATGAATCGCAGAATAACCGTATGGTTAGGACCGCTCATTAGCTCAATGGTAATATTGCCGCCCTTATCCATTGCTTCTATGCCATTCTTCAATATATTGACGAATACCTGCTTCAATTGGTTGGCCTCGCCATTAACAGAAGGAATATCGCCTTCGGACTGAAGCTCTATCTTAACCGCGTTCAGCTTTGCCTCGGAATCGATTAAAATGATTGTATCATTCAAGACGTCCCCAAGCTGAACGGCTTTCGTTATATCTGCTTGCGGCTTCGCAAATACAAGGAATTCGCTGACGATCATATTAATATGATCCAGCTCGCGAAGCATCACATCGAGGTGCTCCGGCGAAATGGAGCCCTTCTTCTTATTTAACTGAACGAAACCGCGCAGTGTTGTTAGCGGATTACGCACCTCATGCGCAACGCCTGCTGCAAGCTGCCCGACTACAGACAGCTTCTCTGTACGGCGAATAAGCTCCTCCGAATGCTTGCGGGACGTTATATTGCGAGATATTGAGGCTATCGCTATAACCTGTCCTTTCTCGTCACGAATCGGCGAGATCGTTATACTGAGATCAATAAGCTCTCCTGACCTCGTGCTTCGTACCATTTCAAAGCCGCTAACGGAACCGCCATCCTTGACAAGCGCTTCCTGCTTCTCGTACTCCGCTTTATATTCCTCAGGAATATTGGTAAGTTGTTTACCTTCAATTTCGTCTGTGGACCAGCCGAACATGGCTTCAAATGCGCGGTTTGCGTCCGTAACATGCCCTTGCAAATTTGTGATGTGAATAGCATCTGTCGTTTGACCGACGATGGATTCCAAGTATTCCTTCGTGCTGCGCAGCTCCTCGGCAGAGTCTTTCAGCTTAGTCGTATATTCTAGAAGATTGTTGCCCATGGCATTGACGCTTGCGGCGAGCAAGCCAAGTTCATCCTTCGTTTTTATCGAAATAGTTGTATTGAAGTCGCCAGCGGCGATCTTGTTAACCTTATCTACAATTTGTTTTAAGGATCGGGTCATGAATCCAGCTATCAGGTAGCTGGAGGCTGTTATGATAAGAAGCAAACAGACGGCTATAATAGCATTTAGAACAAGCTCGTCTCGAAGCGGGCGTGAAATATAATCTTCATCAAAAACAACAGCGATAACATAGGGCTTACCCACTTGAATCGGGATAAAGCTCTTAATGACATGCTTCCCGTCAATTACACTGTTAAAGGAGACGAACTTATTTTCCGTAATTGCTTTCTGAACGTAAAAATTATCATTTTTCTGGTCTTTATAGGTGTAAGAGCCGTAATTAACCGCACGAACGTCCAGATTATATATAGGAATACCCTGCTTCCACTTAATGATCGGGCTTTCCCCGAAAAACTCAGGATCGATGCTGGATACTTCCAATATATCTGGCTGCGTGTCCATAATAGTGTCAATGACGGAATTAGTGCCTATTGAGTCGGTCAGTGCAAGAAAATCTTCTGAATCCATAATGGTATTAATCATATAATTCGTAGAGCCGTCGTAATAATAGCCCCATTTATTTATTTTGCGCGGGTCTGAGGTCGCGAAGTTAATCGGGCCGGACCAATAGTTCGCAAGCACTTGTCCTTGCGATACAGACACTGGTTTTAGATCAAATAATTCATGAAAGGCGACATGCCAGTAATCAAATGTTTTCGAATTTATGCCGAGCTCCTTTTCATTACTGGATTGCTTGATAATAATATCATTTCCAAATCTTTGCCAAAGGGAAATGTCGGAGACGCCTACCTTACGGCTAACCTCAACCAGTTGGTCGCTCGTAATAATGGCTATGTTGGAATCTAGCATTCTGAGTGCGGCGATTGCCGCTAATCGAAGCTGAGAGCCCAGCGAGTCTTCTAAAATTTTGCTGGACTGCTGGGAGCTCTCAATGGACATGCCGATTTGTTCAGCTATATTTTGCATCTTCTGTTCAGCCTGCCGGATTAGGTCGTCGCGCGAGGTGACATATGAGATCGATATATTAAGTATTAGTATGGCTGCTACTAGTATCGTGATGAATACAGATAACTTAGATTTAAAAGACAATGATGGTCCTCCTTAATATCTGGCTGAAATCAATAAAGGCGAATTCAGGGGACAAAATTCTGTATTTCTCATCATTACCTAATTCAAATCTATGTGTCAATGCTTTTTCTTTGGAAGAATTAACAGGGCGCCAGCCAGGATAACGAGAATCGCGATAACAAGTTGGCCCGATGCGAACTTGTCAAACAAGAAGCCTAAGGAAAAGAGAGTAAAGAATAGTACAAATAAAACGCTTAATACAGCAATGGGAATAAGCAGAAATCGGTTTCGGTTGCCGAACCAGTAAAGTTCAAATAGACCAAAAGCAGGAGCCAGCAGGAAGCCCGGCCAAATATATCCCCAGTTGTTAAACAGCATGCCTATTTGGCATACGATAGCGACGATGGCCAGCACGCCTCCGGGAACAAGCAGTCCAACGCCTTTACGGCCTGTAACGGCAAAGTACATCCAATGAAAAAAGAGGGACAGAGGCAGGACGAAGATAGACGGCCAGAATAAGCCAATTAATTCACCGGGTCCATAGCCTTCGCCTTGATTGAGCAATAGAAAAAGACCGACCACAAGCAGAGCAATACCGCCAATTGTTTTTCCATTCATATTCATTTGTTACAGCTCCTTTGTTAATGAGTAACTTTTTAAAGTATAGCATGCTAGAATTGTTTGGTAATCCATCTCACGGTAAAGGGGCAAACTGGACTTAAGTCTAGTTAAATAGCAGCAGCGTAAAGGAAAGTGTCGAGTATTGTTGTGGTCTACAAAATACGAAAATTGTTCTTAAGAGACGACATTTTACACCTCTTGTATAGTTCTATGAAAGCGATAAAATAAAGTCATACCTAGGCTGGAGGTGATAAGATGAGCGAAGAACAAGAGATCCTTCAAGAGATTCAAGAGGAAGCGGTTGTGGCTGCTTCTGAGGAAGAAATCGTAGCAGAGGCTGCCGCTGCTGACGAAGAAGAAGCGGCTGAAGAAGCTGCTGCAGAAGAGGAAGATTCTGAGGAGGAGGCTTCGGATGAAGAAGCTGCCGAGGAAGACGCCGAGTAAGAAATGATGAATTGAACTCATCTATGATCGATTTTCAGATGATTTTTCCTATAAAGTAAAAGGCTGTATCTCGGCATAAATCAGGCCAGAGTACAGTCTTTTTAGTTTGAATTTTCAGTTATCGCAACTTGGAATTTCTAACGTGCATTATGAACCGATGTGTGCTACTATACCCTTTGTTCAAAATGAATGAAAGATAGTTTCATAGTCTATGAGGCAGAAGGTGTAATAGCATGAGCGAGGCAACCAACGGAGCGGAAATCAGACCTAATAATAAGGGCTCCGATCCATTTAATTTATTTTTATTAACTTGGCCAATTTTTCTTGAAATCTTTTTGTTTATGCTGATGGGGATTGTCGATACGTTCATGCTAAGCGCAATATCTAACGATGCTGTGTCGGGCGTAGGAGCATCGAATCAATTTCTCCATATCGCGATTCTTATATTAGAAGTAATAGGTAATGGCGCTTCGATTGTTGTCGCTCAGTATATAGGGTCGCGCAAGTTTATTGAGGCGGCGCGCATATCTGCTTTGGCGGTTACGCTAAATCTGGCGGTCGGCATTGTGATCAGCGTATCCTTCGTTATGTTAAGCGGTCAAATGCTGGAAATGATGAATTTAAAGGGTGATATTCTCCACTACGCTGAGCAGTATTTACATATTGTCGGCGGAATGATTTTCCTGCAGGCTATTATTAATTCCATTGCGGCCATTATTCGTGTTCATGGGTTTACGAGAGAAGCGATGCTCGTATCCCTTGGAATGAATGTCATCCATATTATCGGCAACTACGTGCTTATTTTCGGTAAATTCGGATTCCCTCAGCTGGGTGTTCAGGGCGCTGCCATTTCAACAGTGATTAGCCGCGCAATCGCGATTCTCGTATTCTTCTGGCTGCTGTATCGTGTTATGGCCGTGCGCATTGAGTGGAAGCATTATATAACGATGTCTAAGACTTATGTGATGCATATTTTGAGGATAGGCGTTCCTTCTGCATTTGAGCAGGTCATGTATCAGGGCTGTCAATTGGTGTTTCTGTACTATGCTACATTTCTTGGAGGGGCGGCGCTTGCTGCTAGACAGTATGCAGCGAACATATCGATGTTCACTTATTTATTCGCCTTTGCTATCGGTATGGGCACCGCTATTATTGTAGGGCGTCTCGTAGGGGCGGGGGAGCCGACTACCGCATATCATCGAGTATGGAGAAGCGTGCGTTCCGCAAGCGCAGCAACCTTCCTTGTCGTTATTCTAGTTATTGTATTTAGAGAGCAGTTAATGGGCGTATTTACGAATGACGCTGAAGTTATTCGGCTGGGGGCAAGCGTGCTGGCGCTCAGCATTGTGCTGGAGACGGGACGAACGATCAATATTGTATTTATTAATTCTTTGCGAGCAGCTGGAGACGCTAAGTTTCCATTGTGGATCGGCATGCTTTCAATGGTTGTCATGAGCTTGCCGCTCGGTTATTTTTTAATCTTTACGCTCGATTTGGGCCTCGCAGGCATATGGCTTGCCATTGCCGCCGATGAATGGATGCGCGCGGTCATAATGTTCTTCCGCTGGAAGAGCCGTAAATGGGAGCAGCATGCGTTAGTCAAGTCGAGTGATAAAGAGCAGGCTGTTCCTATGCATTAATGGTTTAATGGGAAAAGGGTATTTTGCAGGACTAAGAGAGGTCCGCAGAATACCCTATTTTCATTTACTCGTTGTTCAGTCAACTCGGCACTTCTCCCGATACTGGCCAGGCGTAATGCCTTCCTGCTTGCGGAAGGACCGAATAAAGTTTTGTGGATTATTGTACCTAAGCTTAGCGGCAATATCTTTAATAGGCATTTCCGATTCGGACAGCCATTTTTTCGCCATCTTGAACCTGTACATGGACAAGTACTCGCTGAAGGAATAGCCGGTCTCCTTGCGGAAAACGCTGCTTAAATAATTGGCGTTGTAGTGCAGGCGAGAGGCGCATTCCTCAAGCGTTAGATCTGTATCATAATGGTGCTGGACCAAATCAATAATTTTCTCGCTTATATTATGATACTGGGCTTCCTGCCGACCTTTAAATATTTTAATCATCGGATAGACGACCTTCGTCCAGAACCAATCATCAATTTCGGCAGCTGTATGCAGACCCAGCAGCTCCTCCAACAGTGAGCTGTTAACAGGCTGCAGCTGACTCATATTGACTCCGGATTCTTGCATGACAAGCAGCAGATTGTTCAGCAGTCGAGCGAGCGGGATTTGGTATTCCTGCGGAGAGAGCTCCGCTGACAAAATTGCGCTGAGCAGTCCCTTCAGAAGCTCGATCGCTTTGTCCCTCTCCGCGAGTTTAATCGCATCAATCAGCTCATTCTCTAAATGCGTAGGATAGCTCAGATGCAAGTATGGCTTGCCGGCGTTCATATTATCATATTGAATAATAATGCCGACGCCAAGCTTGATCCGCTGCTTGAGCGCTTCAAGCCCTTCGCGATAAGCGGTTGGCAGCTCCGAGAAGGAAGGATACGGCTGACTCATGCCAATGCTGACATGCACATCCAGAAAGCTTGATATTTGCTTTTGCAAATGCTCGGTCAAGGCATATTTGATATTATGAAAGGTCGTTTGGTCATCTTCCGCGCTGCCGATAACCGTGACAATGGTCTGGTCCATAATAATCGGAGCAAGCCTCTGCTCATTCGGAATGAGCTCCTCGATCATGTTATGAGCCGCAAAGAGCAGAAGATCGAGATCTTGCTTCGTGTACCGGCTATTTTCCGGAAAATCGATTTGAAGCGTAATGGCTGCAAGCTGCTTCCATTCATGAAGCTGCTTGCTGTAGCCGAATTGTTCCAGCTTTTCTGACAGCTCGCCTTGCTTGATTGTGCCTTGCAGCGTCTTCATAAGAAAAAGGGTGCGAACCTGCTGGATATGCTGCTTAGCTTCCTTCTCCAGTTGCTTATTCGATTGGAATAGGCTGGAAAGCTGTTCGCCAATCGCTTGGAACTCATTTGTATTACGCCCCCGAATATCGCCAATGCGATCGCCCAATTGATTAAGAAGACGCTGAATCGGCGTATACATTTGCTTAGATCCAATCCAGGCAAGGAGCATGGACAGTACCAGCATGAATAGACAAATATACAGTGTGTACGTGCTGATTTTGTTGGACTCCTTGGTCATGCTGGATATGGACGTTGCGGATAAGTAAGTCCAATTATTAAGGTCTGACCGGTAATAGCTGATCGAATAATTGCTTTGTTCAATTGTCGTTACGAACTGGCCGGACGGCTCTGACAGCTGCTCTGTAAGCTGCAAGCCTGCCGATTCTGCGGACTCTCCGATTAGATCAGAGTTGGAATGAAACAAGATCCGATTATCGCTGTCGATAATAATGATATCGGAGTATTGACCAGCGTCCTGCTCGAGCATATCCTCGAGGCTGCAGGCTGGTATGTTGGCGATTGCCAAGCCGTATTTCTCTAACCCGGTAGTTGGGAGCTTCTTAACAAGCGCAATGTTAAAGAGACAAGAAGCACTTCCCGTATTCTCTTCGCTATAAAACCACTCTGAAGGAGCCAGTATCCATGACGAGCTTCCGTTTAGCTGCATTAGTCTTGCTAACTCATCATAGTAGGCATATTGTTTAAATGGATAAAGTCCTGAGTTTTTGATCATCCAGTTATGCTTGTCATTTATCAGGATGACATCCTCAAGCTTTGTGTCAAATGATTGCATATGACGAATTTCATTTCTTAAGTCGTTATACATTTTAAAATCAGCTACTGTAAGCGGTTTCGTAATTGCGCCTTTTAGTACCGTCGAGTTGATGACTTGATTCATTGTATGGTTGACAGTTGTTAATTTCTGCTCTACATTTGAGTTGATTTGCATAATCAGTTTCATTTGTCCTAAATTGACATTTTTTTGTATTTCTTTGGAAGAAGTGATGTATGCAAAAGTGCCGATAAAGATAACCGGAAGTGTACTGAGCAGAAAGGCGAAGATGGTCATCTTGCTCAAGAACGTTAGCGATCGCAATGCATCCACACCTTCTATCAAGTTGTTGGGTTGTACCTATTATAGTAGATTAAGTATGTGTTAGGAAACAATAATCATCTATTCAGCAGATAATCATTATCTTAGAATTATATGGTTTACGGATACCAGACAAGGGGGAACGACTATGATAACAGGCTGGATAAAGCGAACCGGACGAGCAGGAGCAATGATGATGATCATGCTATTGTCGCTGCTTGCGATCGCTGCTTGCGGTCATGAATCGCAATCGCAAGAGGGCGGTCAAATGAATACAACCATTTCCATAATGGCTCCGCTGCATTTTCCAGATCCTCCGAGTAAAGAGATTATTGAGAAAATCCAGCAGTTAACGGACACGAAACTGGAAATCAACTGGGTGCCTGATGGAATATACACGGACAAAATGATTACTGCGCTCACGACTAATTCATTGAAGAAGGCCACTTTTGTCAAGCACACGGACTATAAGCTGGTCAAAAACGCTATTCGATCAGACGGATTTTGGGAGATCGGGCCGTATCTGGAGCAGTTCGCGAATTTGCGATATTTGAGCGCTGAGATTAATAGTCAAGCAGCTATAGACGGCAAAATATACGGGTTATATACGGAACGTCCGTCATCCCGCCAAGGCGTCATTATTCGCGAGGATTGGCTGGAACGTTTGGGCTTGGATAAGCCTAACACGATAGAAGAGCTGTATGAGACAATGAAAATGTTTACGCTTAATGATCCTGACGGCAATGGAAAGAAGGATACAACAGGCCTTGCTGATCGCAATGATCTTATATTTGGCGCTTTCAAGACGTTGAGTTCTTATTTCGGCACGCCGAATAATTGGGGGATTGAAGGGGATAAGGTCATACCGGAGTTTGATACGGAGGCATACGTTGAAACGATGGATTTTATGCGAGGACTGTATATGGAAGGGCTGATGAACGCTGATTTTGCCGTTACGAGCAAGGAGCGGCAGCGGGATCAGATTATACGCGGTGCTGCAGGCGTTTATATTGGCAGCATGACAGATATTCAGCGGCTGTCGCTGGAGGCTAAGGAGTTTAATCCAGAGGCGAAATTTACGATTATCAATCGGATTCAGGGACCAGATGGCTACAAGGTTTGGTCAATTCCGAACTATAACGGTTTGTACTTGTTCTCGAAGCAAGCCATTAGAACGGAAGAGGAGCTGCTGGCCATACTTGCGTTCTTCGATCGAACAATGGACGAGGATGTAGCGAATATTTTAAAATACGGCCTGGAGGGCAAGCATTATGAGCTGCAACAAAAAAAGGTGTTCTTGCCTGCTGAGACTTCACAGCTTCGTATATCAGAGGTGAATGCGCTGTACGCGTTGATGATAGCCGATCTTAGCAATCCGAATGTTATGAATATAGCGGAGAATGAGCCGCTCATGTCGATGGCGGAGGAGCTAAGTAAGGATAATAACAAATTTCTCGTCAATGATCCGACGATCGGATTAGAGTCGATGACCTACGATGAACTGAATCAAGAGCTGTATCAGATTATATCGGATGCCACCTACAATTATATTCTTGGCAATATAGACCTTGAAGGCTTCCAGAAGGAAGTGGTTCGCTGGAGGCAAAAGGGCGGGAATCAGGTTATAGAGGAGTATACAAAGGCTTACTTCAACAAACGCTGATCTATTCATACCAAAGCTCGCTGCATAAGCTGCAGCGGGCTTTTTTGTGCATGCTGCAATGACGGCAATCGACAATGCTCTATCGCTTGGCGGGCTCAGGTGTCATCTTCTAGCGCAATAATCATTCGATCAGAAAGGGGATGGAACAGTCCTGATATGAACAAATGATTGTTTCGGTACTGACTTCCGCGATGATAAGTTAGGGGAGCAACATACAAACGATAAAAATGGAGGTCAAAGCAGTATGAACAAAAAATCGTTTTCGATTATGGTAAGCGTTCTCCTCGTACTAAGCCTGGTGCTCGCAGCTTGTTCAAGCGGCGGAAATGGCGGAAAAGCAACCGATCCCCCTGCTGACAACAACTCTAACAAGGGCGCTGCAGCGACAGACAAACCGGCAGAGCCAGAGAAACCGACAGAAATTACGATTATGCTTCCTCTTAACATCACTGAAACACCGCCGGATACAATTAAGAATGAGGTAGAGAAGCTGACTAACACTAAGCTGACTTACCGCTTCTTCCCGGCTGACACTTATGAAGAGAAGCTAAATGCTTCTTCCGCGACAGGCTCGCTGCCTGAGGTTGTTTATTTGAAAAACCAAAACACTTTCATTCAAATGAAATCGGCTATTCGCGACGGACAGTTCTGGGAGATCGGTCCTTACCTAAGCGAATTCCCGAACCTAAGCAAGCTGAAGCCAGAAATTTTAAATAACACAAAGGTTGACGGCAAGCTTTATTCGCTGTATATCGGTCGTCCGCTTGCAAGACAAGGGATGATCTATCGTAAAGACTGGGCTGACCATCTTAACCTTGGCGCTCCAGCAAATGTTGAAGAGCTGAAGAATATGATCATTAAGTTCACAACAGATGACCCGGACAATAACGGCCAAGACGATACGATCGGTTTGTCTGACCGTAATGACTTGATTTATGGCGCGTTCAAAACAACAGCTGCTTGGTTCGGCACTCCGAACGGATGGGGCGACGTGAACGGCGAGCTGCAGCCGGACTTTATGTCCGAGCAATATGTGCAGACGATGGATTTCATTAAAGAGATTCGTGACGCAAAAGCGATGAACGTTGACTTTGCGGCTACGTCGAAGACAGATCAGGTGAACCTGTTCACGAGCGGCAAAGCTGGCGTATATATCGGCTCCATGCAGGATGTGAACTCGCTCGACAAGGATTTGATGAAGAACGTTCCAACAGCAGTCATTGATGTTCACAGCATGATCGCCGGCCCGGACGGCACGACAAAAACATGGGCAATTCCAGGCTACAACAACGTTGTATTGTTCTCTAAGACAGCAATTAAGGACGAAGAGCAGCTGAAGAAGGTGCTTGCGTTCTTTGATGCAATGATGACTCCAGAAATATCCAACCTAATGTATTGGGGTATTGAAGGCACCCACTATACAGTAGTAGACGGCAAGGCGAAAGCAAGCGATGACAAAGAGCTGACTGAGCGCGAGGTTAAAGGCTTTAAGGACAGCGTAATCGGCGAAGCTGATACGAACGGCATGTACGAAAGCTTGATTGAACTTCCATCTCGTATCCACGCAGAACAGCTTGTTATCGAGAACGAGAAGATCGCGGTTCACGATCCAACTGCGGCGCTTGATTCCGCTACGAACACGGAGAAGGGCGTTGAGCTGCAAGCTCTCATTACAGATGCGACATACAAGTATATGTATGGAAGCTTGGACAGAGCGGGCTTTGATAAAGCAATTGACGATTGGAAGAAGCGCGGCGGTGACCAAATTATCGCAGAATTCAATGAGGCTTATAAAAAATAAAGCTTAACCATTGGAAGCGTTAGAGTAATGCCTAGGAGGCTGCCCGCAATTCATCGGCAGCCTCCGATATTCCAAGCTCGGCTTATTACGTAACGGCTTCTCAACCTCCCATGGAAAGGAAGGACAATTATGCAGGACGCAGCGCTAGAGCTTAAGCAGCAGAAACCGTCAAAGAAGAGCACAACGCCGCCAAGCAGTGAATTAAAAAAACGCTTATGGAAAAATAAGCTGCTGTATATCATGGTACTCCCAGGCATTTTTTACTTTATTATTTTCAAGTATATCCCGATGTTCGGTTTAGTTATTTCTTTGCAGGATTATAAACCGCATAAAGGTATTTTTGGAAGCGAGTGGGTAGGCTTTAAGCATTTCGAACGGTTGTTTACAGAGCCGGACTTCTTGAACATTTTAAGCAATACGTTAATTTTATTCGGTCTTAATCTTCTCATCTATTTTCCGATACCGATCATTTTGGCATTGATGCTTAACGAGGTGCGCGTAAACTTTTTCAAACGTACCATACAGACGCTTATTTATATGCCGCACTTTTTGTCATGGGTTATTATCGTATCGATCAGCTTTGTTATGCTGACAATGGACGGCGGCATTATTAATGAGTTATTCGCTTATTTTGGATTTGAAAAAATCAATTTCCTGCTCAATCCCGACTGGTTCAGGCCAACCTATATCATTCAGGTCATCTGGCGGGAAGCGGGTTGGGGAACGATTATATATTTGGCGGCTATCGCATCGGTCGATCCGCAGCTGTATGAGGCTGCGCGCATGGACGGTGCTGGCCGACTGAGACAAGTCTGGCATATTACATTGCCGGCGATCCGCAGTGTCATCATTATTTTGCTAATCTTGAAAATCGGTGATGTGTTAGAGCTTGGCTTCGAGCATGTATACCTGTTGCTTAATTCGATGAACCGTGAGGTTGCTGAGATTATTGACACCTACGTCTATACGGCAGGACTGCGGCAAGGGAAGTTCAGCTATAGTACCGCTATTGGTTTCTTCAAATCATTCATAGGACTTATTCTTGTTATGCTTGCGAATCGATTGGCTAAAAAAATGGGAGAAGAAGGCGTTTACTAATGCAAACGCTCGGGAGGGATAGCGAACATGGTAGAAGATAGAACGCTGGCCGGTCGATTGTTCTCGTTTGTAAATATGGCCTTGCTCACCATTATCGGGCTAGTCACAGTGCTTCCGTTCATGCACGTCGTAGCAGGGTCTTTTACAACAAGCGCAGAGATGGCTGTTAAGAAATTCATACTTATTCCAACGGTGTGGAGCTTTGACGCTTATACCTTTATTTTTTCGACGAACACCATTTTTAAAGCAATGAGCGTTTCAGTCGGCGTTACACTGTTCGGTACATTGTTCAGTATGTTCACTACTGCGCTGATGGCTTATGGACTTTCACGCCGGGATTTGGATGGACGCAGAGCTATTATGTTCCTTGTCGTATTTACGATGCTGTTCAGCGGCGGATTGATTCCGACATTCCTTGTCGTTAAAGAAATGGGGCTGATTGACTCCTACCTTTCATTGATCATTCCTTCAACGATAAGCGCATTTAACCTGATCATTATGCGTAATTTCTTTCAGAACATTCCAGAGGGTCTGGAGGAATCGGCAAAGATTGACGGCTGCAATGACTTTGGCATACTGTTCCGCATCGTGCTTCCACTTTCCATGCCGGCTATTGCGACGATTTCATTGTTCTACGCAGTAACCTATTGGAATACGTATATGAGCGCTATTCTATACCTGGACAGCTCAGCGAAATGGCCAATACAGGTATTGCTGAGACAGATTGTCGTGCTAGCCAGCGGGATGGAATTCGGCTCGGACTTGGACTCTGCCGTGCCGCCGCCTGACCAGACGATTAAGATGGCAGTTATCGTTGTTGCAACAGTGCCTATTTTGATGGTATATCCGTTTCTGCAAAAATATTTCGCCAAGGGTGCCCTGATCGGTTCGATTAAAGGATAAGGGAGACGGTATCGCCATGATACGCGAATCAGCGATTTACAAAGCGCTGCAACCTATGGAGGGGCTCTTTACAGAGCTCCCTTCTTGGCTTGCGGGACAGTATGATGCGAAGAGCGGCGGTTTCTTCTATGCGCGCAGCTCATGCAGGCTTGAGGGACGCGTTCCTGATATTGAGTCGACGGCGCAAGCGCTTAATATGATAGCGCGCCTGGAGCTGCTGGACGAAGTGCCGACTGAAGTGAAGGAGCGGCTTGTCGTCTTCTTTCAAAGTAAGCAGCATCCTGAATCGGGTTATTTCTATGACGATGATCCCCTTATGAAGGAAGACGAGGTGATGGTCGCGCGGGCAATTGGCTACAGTCGGAACGCTCTTCGGTTGCTAGGTGCTGCGCCATTATACCCTCTTCCAGGGACTGCTGATCAAGCGCCCGCCTATATGGAATCACCGGAAAGCTATTTGCGATGGCTGGAGAGCATCGAGCTAAGCAACAGCTGGCGAGGCTGTGACCGACTGTCCTGCTCGCATGTCTATTTGAAGGATTTGAGCGTGGATGTCCAGAAAAACTACACGGATACCGCTTTGCACTTTTTCGAACGAATCCAGAACGAGCATACGGGCTTATGGGGCGAAGGCTCGTTATACGTTCAAATATCGGGGACGTTTAAGCTGCATATTTTTTACAACAGCTTTAAAGTGCCGATGCCTAGAAGCGCGAAGATTTATACGAGTATATTGCAAGCATTACGTCATGACTCCGCCACAGATATGTGTTATATACGCAATCCGATTCATTTGCTGTCCTACTTGAAACCGAGCATGCTTAAGAGCGAGCTGCTGTTCATATTGCTGACGACTACAGCTAATATGAGCCGCTTGCTCCGCAGCGACGGCGGTTTCTCACGCGAGCTGGAGCATTCCCCGCCGGCTCCGAATGTCGCTCAGGTTAAACCGGGCGACAGCTATCCGAATATGCCGAAAGCGGTCTTTCTTAGCGAAGGGCTTGTGGAAGGCGATATGAATGCAGCGACGCAAGCGCTGCTCATCCGATCGCTTTGCTATGAGCTGGCTGGCTTGGAGGCGCCGCGGCTGAATGAACAGCAGCGAGCTGCATTTTTGCAGGCGCTGGCGCTTGCGAGCAGCTAGCTATCAGCCTTAGGTCGGCACTTAGTGTGAAAGTAACTAGCTATCAGCCTTAGGTCGGCACTCCGTGCGAAAGTAACTAGTTATTGGCCTTAGGTCGGCACTCCGTGCGAAAGTAACAAGCTATCGGCCATAGGTCGGCCCTTAGTTTGA